>JADMIO011385349.1_pt1 | contig 47536 bp, 34 predicted proteins | sample 8958161 | NCBI WGS metagenome assembly JADMIO01 (sample SAMN16585339, study PRJNA669376) | soil metagenome | isolation source: Crop rotation soil | place: USA: Cullars Rotation, Alabama | collected 2011
CGCGACAACTTGTCCACGTGGAATTCTAAGCTTAGGATCCCAATGTGCTGGAAAGGTCGAACTATTTCAACTATGGGACCACGATCATGGCGAATCGAGCGGTCGACAACTACGTATATGAGCGCGTGCGGAACTTCCTGCGACGACGCCACAAGGTGCAATCGCGAAGTGGCACCCAGTTCTCCGGAGCAACTGTGTTCGGGAAGCTGGGGGTGCTGAGCCTTTGTGCAAAGTATGTGGGGCGTGCTCCCGTGGGCTAATTGGTGAAATCTGTCGGAAAGCCGGATGCTCGAAATGGGCATGTCCGGTTTGATGAGCGGGGAAGGGAAACGGGTCGGTTCCAATAGGTTTCGATACCGCGCCCTTCCTCGACTCTACGGCCGAGCACAAGAGCCCCGGCCTAGCGCCCTGGATTGTCGATACTGCTACTGTGTGATTTCGATGGCGTTGACGATGGCGTCTCCGCGCCGCGGATTAAAACTGATCGCAAGGACGCCCCCATTCACATCCACGGTAAACACCTTGTCTATGGTCGCCGAACCGAGCACCCGGGACTCGGCCAGAATGTCGAAGTTCGCCAGCACTTGCTGTGTGTTGATGGAAACGTCGAAGATGCGCTGGCCCGTGAGCAGAAGCCAGGGCTCGGCGAATTTCAGCTTCACCTTGTAGGTCCCGTTCGGGACATAGAACAGGTACTGAGCGTTCTTGGCGCAGCTCTTGTAGAGGAATCGGGCGGAGTTGTCGTCAAGAGGCGCTGCGGTATCGCAAAGGTCCGCGCCGGAGGCATCGGCGGTCCAGAATGCGCCGTCGGGATCCACATAGCTCGGACCACCGGCGTTGAGCCGGATGGGTGCGAACGAACCCAAAGGGACCACTGTACTGGCGGTCTGAGACGCATCGATCGTACTCGTGGCTGTGACCGTGACGGTGCGCGGCACGGTGAGATTCTGCGGAGCGGTGTAAAAGCCGTCGTTGGAAATGGATCCCAGGCCGGCGGGACTGGTGCTCCACTGCGCGTGTGGCTGGCCGGGCACGGGGAGGCCCGTCTCGATTACGAAGAATTGCGTCTGTTGCCCCGCACCGAGGCTCACAAATCCAGGATACAGGAACACGGCGAGATTGCCGGCGACCCGGACGGAATCGAACGTAGCTGTACTGCCTGGCTGGCCGCCTGTGACCGCAAGACCTACCTGAATCTCACCCGACATGGGGATTTGCACCTGGCTAACCGTGAGCCAGGCCATGCCATCGAAGGAAACCAAGGCTGTAAAGGTGTCGCCGGTGCGCACCATGCGCAGCCAGTACGCACCGGTGTTGTTGCCGTTCAAAGGATCCTGGGCGTAATGGGGCATGGCGCCGCGAGATTCAAAAAAAGACCCGCCGGTCGGGGATACCGTGAGCAAGGCGTACTCAGAACCGTTGCCGGGTTTCTGACGCATCATGATACCCGTTCTGCCTTGTGCCGCGGCAAGGCGGGCGATGATCGCGCCATCACCGGTCATCGACCGATAGACGAATTGGGTGTCATAGCCGTTCGCAGGAACCGGGACCACAAAGCCACCCGATTGAGGCACGTAAGCCGGCGGCGTCGGTCCCGGAGCAAGCACGCTGGTTATCTTCCACTGCGGAGACAGGTCCACTGTGGCGCTTGCCGATTTCGCGGGATCGGCTACGCTTGTGGCGGTGACGGTGACCGCAGTGGGGCTGAAGAGTTGGGCTGGAGCATAATACATCCCGTTCGAGTCGACCGATCCGATATTAGGGGAGAGCGACCAGGTGACGGTGTGGTCCGCTACACCGGCGACCGCGGCGGAAAGCTGCGCTCCTTGCCCAGAGTCGAGCGTGGTTACGGAGGGAGAGATGGCCACGGCTGCTCCGCTGCTGATGATTTCAATCGCGCTGACGGCTGCCCCGGAAGAGAGCGGAAGCGGAGCGAAGTTGATGGTGATCTGCCCGCCGCGGCTATCGACGTCAAAGAGCATATCGACCGCGGTCCGGGAAGCGCCCGCGGCGGCCACGATGTCGACTACTCGCGTTACGCCGTTGATGTCGACCAAAAAGTTGCGTTTGACCGGCAGGGCTTCCCGGAGCTCCGCGAACTTGAGACGGACGACATAGGAGCCGTCCGGGACGTTGAACCGGTAGAGGAACGGGGAGGCGCTTTCGCGTTGGCTCTGGTAAAGAAATGGGGTAGCCGTGTGAGCGATCGGGGTCGAGACGCGATAGGGGGCGCCGCCGGAGAAACCGTAGTCCGCGCTCCAGTCTTGCCCCTGCGGATCGGTGTACATGGGGCCGCCGGCATGAACACGGATTGCGCTGAACGCAGGTCCACTGGCGATGAAGTTCGCCGTTACAGTCTTCGGTGCATCTATGACAAGCGATTGGGGATTGACTGCGCCGCTGAGGTTTCCGCTGAAGTTGGAAAAACGGTAGCCGCTGGCGGCATCGGCGCGAACTTGCACGCTCGTGCCGGCATCGTAGAACGCATCAGCGGACGCCGGAGTTGCGGTGAACACGCCCGCCGCTGCCGGAGTAGATGCAAGACCGAGCGAATACTGGCGCCGGAAACGGGCTTCGAGGAGTGTGTTACTGCTGGGGACGGTAAATACATGCTGCGCGGCTCCGCCGTCGTTCCAATTCGAGAAAGCGAACCGGGTACCCGGAGGGCCGGCCTGCAGTGACTGTGCCTCCACGGTGTGCCTGCTGCCGGCAACCCCGTGAAACGTATAGGGGGTATGGTACGAAACGCCGTCCACAATGATATCGTGTAACGGGTCACAATCTTCACCGGCTCCATTCTCACGATATTTTCCGCTGTGTTTCTCAAATTGCTGAGTGACGCGTAAGGGCCATGGCACAAGACGGGATAGGATACTTTACTGTGTAGGCAGAACAAGGTATCCCGCGAGAAAAACCCATGAGGAAAGCCCCGGCGCGAAAGCGCGCCGCGGCGTCGTCGCGTTTAACTCCGAGGACAAGCTCGGAAGCTGATCCCAGTATTCTGTTTTTTGAAAACACACACCCCGCCGAAGCCGAGACGGGCTCCGGCGGGGGTAGGACTGAGGAACAGTTCTGGGCTACAGATCCGTCGCCAGCCTCGGGCCCCGCTCCCCGCGGGGCAGGGTCTGCACCGGCGCGACCCGGCGCAAAGTCGCGAACGTCAAAGCGATAGCCGGTACTGCCCGTCGGCCTGCACGATGGACCCTTGCCGGCACGCCTCGGCAATGGCCAGTTGCGCGGTGCGCCGGGAACAATCGGTGAGATCCATGACTTGCTGGCGCAACTGGTTATAGCGCGCCTGCTGGCCTAGACCGGCCAGAGCTGTGGTCACGTGCTCCTGCTCCACCTTCTTGCGCGCGGCGGCAGCCTTGGATGGCGCCATCCCAGCAGCGGAAAAACACAAGGTGTGCGGGTCCAGTTGGAGCAGTCGGGGCTCCGGCGGAGCGGCGTAGCGAAACTGAAAGCGCAACTCGACGGTGGCGGCCAGATGGGCCGAAGGGCGCGTCAGCAGCAGGTAGGAATCGCCGACCGCGTGCAGCGCCGAGGAGCCGCGGAAGGCGCTGCCGATCTCTTCGCGGCCGATCGATTTGCGCACATGATGCACCACGATCAGCGCCGCCTTGGACGCATCCCGCAGCCGCAACAGACTCTGGCACAGCGCCGCCATCGAGCGCGTATCATTCTCATCCTGGTCATGGGTGGAGTACAAAGGGTCGAGCACGATCACCTCGGCGGCGGCCTGCCGGGCGGCGTTGAGGAAGTGATTCAGTCCCTGCGGTGCGCTGAGCAGATTGCCGCCCGCACGAGTGTCCACCAGCAGGTTTTGATCGGCGGCCGCACCCACCGATCGACGCATGGATGCCAGACGCGAAACAAACTGCGGCGTGGGTAGTTCGAACTGACAGACCAGCACGCGGCGCGCGGCGGGTATGGTGAATCCGGCGCGGTCTTTACCGGCGGCCAACGCCAGAGCCAGATTGGCCACCAGCAGGCTCTTGCCCACCTTGGGTTCGCCGCCCACAAACAGGATGCCTTGCTGCGGCAACAATCCCGGCTCGATCCAGCCGGGCGGCGGGGAGGCCGGTTGTTCGCTGAGTAACTGCGCCAGTGACAACACGGCCGGTTTCGGGGGAGCCTGGGCGGCGGGCGGTTTCACAGCAACGCCTCCGCCGTGGCATCCAGCAGGATGGCTTCACTAACGGTCTGCACCTTCGCCGCCGCGGCCAGCCGCAACGCCGTCATGGCGAGCTTGTTGACTTTGCGCGGAATGCCCTTGGTGGCCTGATACATCCCTTGCCGGGCGGTCTCGTCAAACAGAGGCTGGGAAACCCCGGCGGCTTTAAGGTGTTGCGCCAGATAGGCGTCCAGTTCGTCGCGCGTGAGTCCCTCCAGGTGGTACTGCACGCCGATGCGCTGCCGCAAGGCTTCGTGCATCTGCAAGCAGAGCGTGCGCCGGAGCAGCGGTTGGCCCACCAGCAACAGGCTGAGATAGCGCGCCGAATCCATGTCGAAGTTCAGCAGCAGCGGGAGTTGTTCCAGGGCCGGATGGGGCAGCAGGTGAGCTTCATCGCAGATCAGAATAGGATGCTGCTTCTTGCTCTGGTTCAGGCGCACGATGGCGCCTGCAATCTGGCGCACCAGGTCGCCGCGGAAGTGTGCCGGCTCCAGGTCCAGTTCCAAAGCGATCTGGCGCAGCAGGTCCAGCGCCGAGCCCGAGGAGAAGTGCACGTAGAGAATCTTGTACAGACTGGGATTGAGCGCGGCGCTGAACACGCGCGCGGCGGTGGACTTGCCCGCGCCCACTTCGCCGGTGAGCAGGCCGGCGCCAGGATGCTGGGCCAGGAACTCCAACCGCATCTTGACCTGGTTCCAGGCTTGGGAGGCGAACAGTTGTTTGGCGTCGGGACTGTCGGAGAAAGGCGTCTTCTTGAATCCGAAAAAAGATTCCCACATAATTACTTCTCCTCCAGTTCCCAAGGTGGCAGCAGTCCGTTGACCACCGCATCCACCAGCCGCGCCCGGCCTTGCGGCTGGCCCTCGGAGTAGATCTCCAGTCCGGTGAGATCCAGGGGATCGAAGCGCACTTCGATGCGCTTGCCGGCCAGATGCGAGGGCGCTTCGAAGAAGTAATTCTTCAGCAGGAAGGTGGAATCTTTGCGTACCAGACGGTCTACGCGATGAAAGAACAGACGCCGTAAATCGGTGGCCGGGGGAAGCTGGCGGACCTGTGCGATATCGCGCTGCCAGCGCAGCAGCGGCGTGGTCTGGAGAGAACTGTGTTCGCGCCGGTGATAGACAGTGTCGAGCCAGTGCCACAGCCGCTCGTTGAGTTGCTCAATGGACAGCAGGACCTTGGGATCGAGGGAGGCCAGAAACTGTTCGCGCACGGAACGGAAGAAGCGTTCGATCTTGCCGCGGCCTTCGGGCTGATAGGGAGGGGTGTGCACGATGAGGATGCCGATGGAAGCGGCGATGCGGGCCAACTGCGGGGAGCGGTAGATCTTGGCGTTGTCCATGTAGAGCCGGGTGGGGATGCCGCGGGCGGCGATGGCCTGGCGCAGGCAGTCCAGGAACGAATCCAATCCCTGGTTGGGATAGAACTGAGCGTGCGGGATGAGGCGGCTGGCGTCGTCGAGCGCCGCCTGGAGGAAGACCTGCTGCTTGCCGCCGCCGGAGCGTTCGACCCAGGGGCCGAACAGCATGTCGGACTGCCAGATCTGGTTGGCGAACTGGGCTTCGTACTTTTTGCGGGCGGCGGCGTTGTCGAGCAACAGTTGGCGTTCGGTGAGCCCGTGGGCACGCAGGAAACGATAGAGCGTGGAGGCCGACAGGCCGGCTTGCTTGGGCTGGTTGGCCAGGGCCAACTCGCGCAGCAGAGCGGCCCCGGTACGATGCGGGTTCTCGCGTTTGAGCCGCTCGATGAGGGCGGCGGTTTCCGGCGCGACGGCGCGCGCCTGCCCGCGATCCTGCCGCGGCTTGGGGGACAAGGCGGCCAGTCCGTTGCGGCGATAGCGCAGCGTCCAATCCAGCAGCGTGTCCACCGAGACCTGGCGGCGGGTGGAATGGGGGATGTCGTAGAGGCGGGCGGCAATCTGCTGCGCGCGCCTGGTGAGTTCGCCGCGGGGCAGCGTCTCCAGCACCAGCGGCGCAATCAGGCCATACCGGAAGAGCGAGATTTTCTCGGCTTTTTCGTCCATAGAGTTTTTCTCTCCTGGAGGTCAGCTTACGGAGGAAGGCGGCGCGGTTCCATGCAAATGGTGTGTGGGGAGGCTCAGGCGGGTGCGCCGGCGGAGGAGAATGCGGCGCGGCGGCCGTCGGGAGCCAGACCGCGGGGCCAGCCCAGCAGGTGGCAGCGCACGCTGGCAAACAGGAAGCGGTGAGCGGCGGTCCAGCCGGCGGATTCGAGCATGGTCAGGGCACGGGAAACGAAGTCGGGGGCGGGAGCGGGTTGGGTCAACGCGGCCAGCGCGGCGCACAGCGCTTCGGCTTGCGCACGAAAGCGGCGAATCCAAAACTGACCGCGCTGATAGGGCATAGGAGGCGGAGCGGTGGCAGCGGCGCGGTGCAGAGTTTGCCCGCGGAGCAGGCGGGCGGTGAGGAACAGCGCGATAAACGCCAGGGTGGAACGGAGATAGGGCAAGGCGAACTCGGGCAGCAGGGACACGGTGCGCCGGCAGGCCTGGCACAAATAGCGGCGCACGCGGATGGTGCCGTCGTAGGCCGCGTCGATGAGCGTGCGGGTGTAGAAGCCGTGCGCCGTCAGTGGATCCTTGGTTTGGCACTGCGGACAGTGGTTGGGACGATGAGCATCGGCATCAGCAAGTTGCGCACTGTATTGCTGCACCGAGCCGGCGAATGGGTGTAGGATCTGCATAGGATCTGCCTCTGGGAGCTATGAACTCCCAAGGTTCGTTCTGCGGCGGGAGGGCTCTTTTGGATGGGTGTCCGGGGGAGTTCTTCCGCTCACCTCGATATCCTACACAAGACAAGGTTGCGGACACGAAAGGGATAGCGGCATCGGGCGAGCGATCCCGCCGTGTTGCACGTTCGGTTCAGGCGCCGCTTCGGGATCCCCTCCAGCGTGGCGGGAACTAATCTGACAAAAACGGCTCGCTACTCGGGGGACAATTGTGACCCGTTACAATATCGAAGGTCCCGAGAGTTGTGGTGATGCCAACAGCCACGGCCGGAGCGAAGTTGGCCGTCACAATCTTGTTGCCCGACATGGTGATGGTCTGCTGGTTTTTGGAACCCGTGAGATCGCCGCTGTAGGAGTTGAAGGCATAACCGGCAGTTGCGGCCGCGGTCAGTTCCACTGCGCTGCCCGCGTCGAAGTAGTCAATCACCGAGGACGGGTTGGGAGTGAGCGTACCGGTTCCGTCGGGATTGACGAGGCGCGACAGGCGGTACTGGAGCTTGAAGGATACCGTGAGCGTCGTGTCGCTGGCCGGGGTATTGAGAACGCGCACTTCGGCGCCGCCGTCGGACCAGTTCACGAATGCATATTGGGCGCCGGCGGGAGCGAACTGAGGGTCCACGGGCGCAATGAGATGCGGCTTTCCAGGGGTCCAGTGAAATGTCTGAGGAGCGGTATAGGCAGCGCTGTCGACACTAATCACCAGGCCGGGAGGATTGGTAGCGATGGTAACGTCCACCGAGGCGGGCGGCGCTGGAGCGGATGCATTTGTCACCTTGCGCACCACGGCCGCGCACTGAGCGATATAGAGGTTTCCCAGGCTGTCGGTTCCCACACCCTCGGGACAACCCACCGTTGCGTCGGTGGGAGAACCGCCGTCACCGGTAACGTAGGATGTCCCAGGGACATACCCTTTGCCGGCGACTGTCTCCACGACATGGGTCACATGGTCCACTCGGCGAATCCGGTGGTTACTGTGATCGGAGATGTAGTAGTTGCCAAGATCATCCACAGCGACATCGTGAATGTTGAGGAAGGACGCCTGAATCGCGGGGCCATGATCGCCCGCGTACCCGGACTGGCCGGGGAAAGCACCTGCCACCGTATCGATTCTGTTGGTTGTGAGGCTCACCCATCGGATGCGATTGGTGTCCACGAAATATAAATTCTCGCCATTGCGGTCGACCCCCAGCCCGGAAAGACTTCCCAATTGTGCGTCCGCCGGGTTGCCTTTGTCGCCGTTGCCGCCCGGAACCGTATTGCAGGTACCGCCGGGAGTGATCTGACCGCACTTGCCGGCCACGGTTTGGATAATGCCCAGCCCAGTCCCGGGCTGCCAGGTCACCTTGCGAATGCGGAAATTGTAGCCGTCGGTAAGATAGAGAACGCCGTTCTTGTCCACGGTCACGCCCAAAGGGTTGTTTAGGCAAGCGCTCGTGGCTGCACCACCGTCGCCCAGGTCGGCAGGTTTGAGAACCTGGCATGCTCCTTTTCCGGCAACTGTTGTAATGATGCCGTCGGGATTCGCCGGCGTCCACTCGACCTTGCGAATGCGGTGATGGTCCGTATCCGCGATAAACAGGGCGCCCGAGTCGTTTACTGCCACGCCATTCGGGCTGGACAGACATGCATTCAGCGGTTTGCCCCCGTCTCCCAGGTTGGGCGAGGTGCAGGAGCCGCCTCCAACGGCTTTGCGCGCGTTAGGCGTGGGCAACGACAGGTCGATCTTGTAAATGGCTCCGACGCCATCGGAGAAGTAGATGTTCCGGCCGGCGCGGTCCGCGGCGACGTTTTGAGTCGTGTAGTGCGCCTTACCATCGGCGATGGTGGAAATGACGGATTGTTGAGAAAGACCGTTAGGCACTAATATTGTCGTCCCGAGAACGGCCATCTCTACCAGTCGATATCGCATTGAGTCCCTCCTAGTTCATACATGTCGTGACGTGAAAACATCTTGCAAAAATTCTAGGGACTATGGAGGAATTTGTGGGTGAGTTGATCGACCACGACGACTAAATATCGCATGCGAAAGACGAAAATAGCCGCACCTCGAAAAGCACGCGAGCAGGCACCGAGTTCGCTTGAACACACAGTCTAGCGGCCCTGGGGACGCCGTCGAGCGGAAAAAAACGGACGACGACGACGGCCGAGATGATTCAATGGCTGTCATGGAGGAAGCCGCACCAGCGCAAAACAAACTGGCTACGGAAAAAACAGATGCTCTAATGAGCGTTAGCACTCCCCGAATGCCCGATTACCAGGGGGTTGGCCCATGTTCGGGGACTCTTCATGACCCAAACTTACCCACAAATTCCCCCGACGAGGCAAATTTCTAAGAAAGCGGAGTGTTTGGGAATTCAGTCTTTGTAAATGGCTCCGGCGCCATCGGAGAAGCCGGATTCTCCCTCCAGAAACACGCAGGCCGTGTGACCGGAAAGAACAAACGCTTCGCGGTGCGATTGTCCGGCTGCTGCCGGCTTGTCAAATAGCATTGCGGTACGGCCGCCGAGCACATCGCCGGCCGGGAATCAGTGTCAGCAATCTCTACCACCTCTGTTTCGGCCGAATCGGCATCTCGTCATCGGAAAGCCCCCTGGCGCAATTCCGACCTGCCGGGCGGATGGCATGGGAGCGGGGGCAACGTGATCTATCTAGGAGGCGACCTGAGGCCGGATCCGCGCAACGGGCAGCGACCTTTTCCTGGATCCGGCGGTTAGTTATCAAGTGGCCCAGGAGGTGGCCGGGGCCGAACGTATGTCGGTGAGCGAACAGGCTCTACGCCAGCGCCTGCGGCAGTCCGGCCTTCTGGCCAGCATTGACGTGGGCCGGGGAATAGTGCAGGTGCGTCGGACGTTGGAGAAGCGTCCGCGACAGGTGCTCCATCTAAGAGCCAGCGATTTGGTAGAAAGCAGCAAAGATCGATGTGAAGCCGCCGAACGGATCGTTGACGAATGACGGGGTAACATTGTCGGGTTTGTCGGGTAACTGAATACGCACCGCACCGTTGAAATTGGAGCTCTCCGGTAGCCTAATAGGCGACCAAGATCGAGCCGCTGCTATCGGCCCGACGACAGCCCTGATGTGACCGCTCGGTGACGTCACTTGAACGGGTTCCCATCAGTCCGGCCGTAGGCCGTCGCCTCTGGTGGACCACGCCCGCAAGCTGTCAACAGAAAGCCAGTCGGAGTTGGGTCGGAAAACAATTGGCTCCTTGAAAAGTCGTGTTTCCAACGCCGCCGGGTGGAGCTATGGCGGCTACATGACGTCGTGGGCCATAACACAGACTCATCGTTTCAAGGTTGCATCACTTCCTTGATAGGAGAGTGTAATGGTCGGGAATCGCGTGCTCGAGCCGGCGCCTCTTTCGAAGGCCGGCAGAGCCGCGGGGCAGAGAACGCCGGGTGACTGCAGCGGACGTCCTGGAATTCTCATCGGACGTCTACTTGTTCGAGCTGCGATGGGAGGTGGAACCGCTGATACAAGCACTGCGCACGGGTGGGCTGCTTCCGGCGCTGGTGAGGCGCGATTCGCTTGTCCTGCTGCAGCGCGAACGGGATCGTCTCAAGGCCTGGTATCATCCACCGCTGGCGGCCAGCGTGCTGCGTTGCATCGACGGCATCTCTACCGCCGCGGACCAGGCACGGCGCTTCGCCCAAACCACACTCCACACGGGATTGGATGCTTACCCCACGTACTTCCTGGCAATGGAACAATTCCTGGCCCGTAAATGGGTGCGAGTCGCAGGCAGTGACTAAGCTAAATTGACATTTGACGCGCCTTGTCCCGTGTCTCGGATTTACGCTTCACAATCAGAGCAATAACTTCTGGGACAGATTGAAGGCGGCGTCAATTGAAACGGTAGTCTTGTAAAAATCGCTGGACGCCGGAACCGGGCCGTTAGCATCCCGCGTCACTTCATTCCGCGCTCACGCCCAGGAGCTCATTGAGGAACAGGATCAATTCCAGTACGTCCCCGTCCGGCAACCACCTCACTTGGCTTTGCCGGATCATGTGCACCAATCATATCCTGGATCCTTCGCCGCGCCCCGTGAAAGGATCGGAACCCCTGGCTGGCGTTAACCCGTCTTTTGATCGCTCGATGGTCCTGTTCCACAATATTATGAGCAAGGCCGCGCAGTACTACAAAGTGCTCGCCGAGCTCGAACCCGGGGACGCAGCGTCGCATATCAACCTGGGGCAGGCACACCTGGGCATCTTCGAGTTCAACCGCGCTGGCCGAGACGGAAGAGGCAAACCGGTTGCACCCCGCTACGCCGTTCGAACACAATGCGGCGGAAATTCTCTTTGCGGCGGGCCGCACTCAGGAAGCAATGGCGCGCGCAACCCATGTGCTGAATAGCCATCCCGGAGATTTCAGGGCTCTGTTGCTGACCTTTGGAAACATTAGCATACAGGATTACCACAGAACCTGAGCGTTGACAAATGAAAACGGATCCGACGAGAAGGACGCCGGGCGCTACAAGCCATTCTATGGGAATACGGAATCCGTACTTCGCAAGCAGAAAGCACTCGCAGATAGCCTCAAATGAAAAGCCGTCCTGTTCTGGCATCCTGAAGATGAAAAGCTCTTGGTGGAACTGAACGGCGTGGCGGCTTATAATGCGCGAAACCAGCACGAAGCTCCCAACAGGTCACCGGGCCTAATTGACGGCCCAACGTCACGTTTGGCTGGCTGGTTTTGTCACCGACGGCCAGTACGACGGGCACGATGCCACTGACATTGGCAGGAACCATCACCCTGATTTGCAGGATGCTCGCAACGACACCAGGTGCAGCACCGGCGTAAAGGATCTCCGCATCCATTCCTCCAATCGCAACTTTCACCGGTAGTACCGGCTCTGGCAACGGAAGGGTCGCCAGTGCACCCTGCTCGAAGCCGGCGTTGTTAAACCTGCTCCTGTTCCAAACAATACAATCGTTGAGCCTGCGGCTGCCGGGTTGTCTGGCGAGTTGTAGGACCCATTCTCATTTAGACCGGTGACCTGCCCTCCGCCGGAATTATCTGCTGTAAACAAACCCGGTGACGTGTCACCGGCCGGCAAAGTAATACTATTCGAGGAAATACCGGTGTTTACGATTCTAACCGCGGTGCCAGACTTTGACCCCACTCCATACTGCACAATAGCGTTCACTTGATTTGGATTGGCGTACAGAATCGTCCCTGGAATCGTATTGAAGAGAACCTGTACATCCGCGACCGTCGAGTCCATTTGATTCGGTCCACAAGTACTCCACGGCTAACGAAGGAGGGACCCACGCCTTCGCCGAAAATCGTGATTTCCTCCCCCGGGAACAGCCGAAGCCTGCTGCAACGTGGCGGCATGGAGAATCTGCGAAGCTGTCAGGGCAGGGGCTGGCGCGGCCAGAGGACAATTCACAATATATACCTCACTGGCGTGCTGGACACTCAATTGTGAATCGCGTCTGAATGCGATGCCATCCGCGCCCCATCGTATCAGGCTGGTCCAGGGCCCTGAATCGGGTAATGCGATGCCGCCAAGGAGCGTAAAGTTAACCTGGGAAAAGGCCTGCAAGGCCTGTGAATCATTGAAAAACCGAAATCCCGGTACCATGAAAGTCCGGCCTCGAGTAGCGTCCGGATACACGGTCCCTCCGGTTGCGTACCTGCCAAGGATGGCTGGAACTCTTGGATCGATGATCTGTCCACCATCGGTATAGAGCAAGCCGGACCGCGATGTAAGCACGCCTCGCAGGATGCCGCCAATCAGACCTGGGGAGTTCGCGGTAGTCGAAGCCGTGACACCTGTTTCGTCGATATTGTACTTACGGAGACTATTCGTGCCTTGTGAAATTCCGTAGCAACTAGAAGCGTCAGTGAGTTCAATCCAGAAAACGTCACCGGCGAGGGTGGTCGTTTCCTTTGGCCGCTTTACGCTGGAATCGTATACGGCAATCCCGGAGTTGAAATTGGAGTTAGGCAGCCTTCGTACCACCACCAGTGACGAGGGATGCCCTGGAAGGACTCTAATCGAAGATGCATACAGCGGCGCGTGTGTGGCCGAGTACAGCCCTAAGGTAAACTGTAAGCCGGCTTTAAACGATGTGAGGCCTATCACCTGTATCATAGGAGCCCGGTCAGGGCAACATACAGATACTGTAGTCATCGGAGATAGCCAGTTGTCCTGATTCACTGCCGCTGAAGACCGATTGCTCAATACGTCCCGAATTCGGATCGATCTGTACAACGTTATTGCCGACGTCTCCACCCGTGCTTGGCACAGAGGCATAGATCTTATTCCGGAGAGCACCGTATATTAGATCGTTACTCGACAGACTGACATACTTCCAGAACTTAACCGTCTTGAGGGTCACGCTGGTTTGGCCGTCAACGATCGACAAATAGCCGAACCCCGGGACGGGCTAAATCGTCCGACGTAAGTATCGCCGTTAGCTGTCCGTTCACGAAGGATGTCGTCCGGTCCTCGCCGTTCCAGCGGACCAACATAGATTGATTAAATCCAAAGCCGTTGACCGTTACGATCAATCGATCGCTGCCGGCCGCTGCTTTGGCGGGTGAATTGGAGTTGATTTGTGGGCCACTGAACTGAGCCAGTCTTAACGGAATGGAAAGGACCTGGACGGCAGCATGGACCAAGAGACAGCGTGCAACGAAGCGTCCATGATCTTGGCCGCCCTTGCCGAGATGGTCAGTATTAACAGGAATGGACAGCGTAGCTTGTGTGTTCTCATTAACTTCTCGCCTCGAACCAAAACTCAGAATTGAACAGGCTGCTGCCTGTAGGCCAGAAAATTCCAGAACATGGATACGGTTGAAGGAATTTTCATTTGGGTCAACCGAGCCAAAAGTATACATCAAAGCGCCTCTACTGCGCCCGAGCTTTTGAAATCCTTATGGTTAGGGGGCGTGGTCAAGTGGCCTCAGCGTGCAATACTACGCTTATGTTTGAAAATCATGATGAACATCAGTATGCCTGCTGGCATAAATCTAGAAGGTGCTCTACCACTGGATGCCTGCGTCTTCAGATTGCGGCACCTAGGCAAGGGTGTCGGTGCTTAGGTGCCGGTGTTCCGGTTTAAATAGGGAGGATTTCAACGCCTGAGGACAGCGGGCGGTGAACCGCCGATCACTTCATCTGATCCAATTGAAGTTGAAAGCCCTTGATCACTGGGGAAGGCAGTTTGTCGGTTGTGATCACTGTGTTCAACCACTCTTTCCGGTGTGTCAGGAGGTCGGAGGTGGTGGCATCGGGCGGGCGGTATGCGGCCATGAACCCCTTCAGATCGTCAGGAGAGAAGTCCAGATTTTCATCGTTGTAGCAGTGGCTGTCCTTTCCCTTGACGAACATCCAATCTTCGAAGAAATACTTCATGATCGACTTGGCATCGAAGCGTCCGAGCATGAAGGCTTGCGAGTCCTTTAGCTGACGAAGATTGAAATCCACTTTCGAACGCGGCCAGTAGTTATACGCCCCACCGAGCGCCGTATACAGGCCGGGGCGACGGCCGACCGAGTCCGGGCCGTAGACGCCATTGCTATCCGCGGTTGGGACATAGCCCGGATCGTCGTTCCAGCGAAAGTCTTCGTCGCAGCCGCCGATGGGGTTCTGGTGCTCGTGCTCGAAGCCGAACGCGTGCCCGAATTCGTGGCGGATGACCGCCTTCCAATCACCGGGCAACTGGATGGGAAATCCGCCGAAGTTCATAGAGGCCTCGGCGGGGCGGGCTACGGCGGGGTTGATGCTGTCGCGCCCAACCAATGACCAATAGCCTGCCTGATCGAAGGAGATGCGGATCTCCGCGGCGTAGTCTCCGTCGGCTGCCGACCAGGTGCGGTACTTGCCGGTTGCCGGATTCCATCCGAAATCCAGAGCGACGTTGCCTCCCTGGGCCAGCCACCCGGCAGCCACTGTGGCAATGTCCTGCTGAAGAGCCGTGCCGCCGCCATTGAACGCTACGCGCACTTTTTGGCCGGGGTTCCAGATGTTCAAGTTACGAATGACGTATTCGAGTGAAAAGCCGTTTACCGATTTGGGCAGATTCCGAAGCGCGCGATCGCGAATCTCGATCCGCGCCTGCAGGCGGTCGGGAAAGCTTTCCATGGGTCGGGGCGGTACCCCCTGGGCGTGAACGAGCACCGGCATAGCGCCCAGAGACACGACGACCCAGAGGAGGTGCGTTGTGCGTGGCATGCTGTTCTCCTTTTCTCGCTAGTCCGGTCACCGAATCTTATAGCTCAACGCAAATCCGGGCGACCATTTGAGCTGCTTGGTGGGAGAGAGGTCCGTGACGGTGGCGGGGACCGGAGCACCGATATAGAAGCGGCCATCCAACGTCTGCTGATGACCTGCATATGCGCCCACGGTAAAGAATAACTTTCTCCAGAGGCTGAGAGACGGTCCGATCAGCACCTCCACGTCGGTCCCTTTGTCGTCGAACTTCGCCGTGACTCCAACCGCGGCGTGCAGGTCGAACACGCCCTTACCCACCAGCCGGCAGTTAAGCAGAACAATGGGCAGGAGCCGGCTTCCGGAATTCTCTTTGAAACCAACGATCGTCCCGGTGGTGGGCTGGCCGTTGGTGAGGATGAGGGCGCCGTTGAAGTCGCGCTCGAATCCGGCCTCGCGATCGTATTGTGGACGGTCCATGGTCGTGCCCACAAGGCCTCCCGTCAGGAAGAAACGCTGGCTGCCCGATTGAAACGTATGGGTGTAGGAGCGGTCCTTCCCATTGGGTGCGGTATCGTGAATGTCGTCGGTGAGTTTCAGGGTCCGTGCTTCGAACAGATTTCGCTCGATGGCCGTGTTCTCCACGAATGAATTCGCGTTGCCGCAAACCGACTCGATGCTAAGTCTCAGATCGGCAAACTTCTTGACGGCGGCCGACAATTTATCCATATCCGCTTTCATGGAAGGGACGACGTAATCAAGGATTGTTTGAGCGTATTCGCGAGCCTCCTTGACCGAGCTACTGCGCAGCACGTCGACTGCCGCCTGGTGTAACTGGCCGATGTCAGTCTGCGCCTGGCCGACAGCAGTGGGCTCAGCCAGCATGGGATAAGCCGAATCGGCTTCTTTCACCAATTGCGCGGCAATAGCCGTTGCAGAAGCGAAGATGCCGTTGGCATGGTTGTATCTGGCCTGGACGCCGTCAACAGCGGCAGCGGCCTTACCCAGCGAGTCGATGGCGTTGTCGAGCGCAACCTCAAGTTTGCCGAAATCCGGAGGAGACAACGACTTCTTCGTCTGCAGAGCCTGCTTGGCATTTGCGGCGGGTGCCTGCGCTCCGGTCACCAGCGGCCCCAGAAAGCCAAGAAACGTGGTCAGGTCCGTCTCCGCGACCGTCTGGATGTCAGCTTTTGCCGCGTATTGATAGCGGAACGGATTCTTGTTGATGACCACCCAAAGAAGGCGAGCCCGCTCAGGCAGTATGCTATCCGAAACGACTCGGCCTGCGTTGTTGAGTACGCGCCACGAGCCGTTCGAGGCATCAACCTGTAAAATCAATTCATTATGTTCCAGGGTTCCACCGAACGCGACCGGCGCCACGCAATGGAAGCTAGCCTGTGAATATGCCGCCATCGACACGATGGTAAGCAGGAAGCATATGCGTTTCATTCTCTTCTCCCTCTCTTGAACCGCCCCTATGAATCTGTCGGTTCATCCTGTTCAGCGGAAGGAGCCTGGAAAAGGGGACAGGAAAAAGCAGAAAAAATCACCCTGTTCCATTACGGCCTGATGGCCCCTATGATTCTGGAACCGCTGCCTCGCGGCGAGTTCACCCGCCGCGCCGAGGAGATTGCCACCCGCCGCTACGAACCCAATTCGAAACGGACTTCGATTTTTCCGTAGACACGTTACTGGACTGGGCGACTCGATTCGAAGTGGCGGACGTGGCAGCGGCGGTCAGGCAGGACGAAGGCGCTCAATGAAACAGGAGCATGTGGCGCTCTATGGCATCTACTTTGATACCGACAAGGCCACGTCGGAGGGGCCGACTGCAATGGCTCTGGCCCTCATTGTGCACGGCCATGACGACGAAAGCCGGACGCGGACCAACGAGAGACATACTTTGCATGTGGATCAGCTGATCACGTCGAGCGGTGCGGGTCTTGGTTCGCGATGTAAATCAGCCGCGGTAAGTCCGGGCGAAGCTTCTGAGTTCCCGGAACACGGCCATACGTGTGCAGCGCGCACCGTCGAGACAATCCATTAGGGCGTCGCTGGAGTGCGGCATGATCAGGTCTAGAACCACGAGATCGCTACCGGCCAATGAAGTGAGATCTCGAAGTGCATCATCCATGGAGCACAATCGGTTCACCTCGTGTCCCCGTTGTCGCAGGTTATCGACGACAAGTTCGAAACCCAGATCGTCATCCACCAAGAAACTCTTAGGCTTTTTTCAACGGAGAATTCTAGCGCCATAGCATTGAATTCGCACTCGGGGCAGCTCATATGTATCGGCTCTTGAGCCCTCCGCGGTTGCGGGCAGAAGCTAGGAGCGAGATTTTGAAAAGGCTTCGAATTGGGATATGAAAGCACTGCTTCAGCCAAGGGCAACCGTCCTGACAATTTGACGAAAGACGCTCGGCCGGCGGAGGTACGGCTGATGTGGGCGCGATCCGTGATCAACGGCGTTGCCCAGATCGAGACATACGAGAACGCCATGAAGATCAGGCTGCCGCTCCGGACGGCGCTTGCCGTCGCAATCCTTTCTCGTCAAATCGCGCACTGGTCCTCTTACTTCCTGATAACGTTGTATAAGATTGACGCGATCAGCGAGGACGAGGCCATGAAGCTGCGAGTGCGGACAAGGGGACGTGCGGGCAACTCGCGCATTGGATCGCGGTGACGTTGGGTACGCCGCACGCGGACCTGCCGCCCGACCCGGCGGAAGGAGTTCTCACGCGCGCTGAGGCATGTTACATCGTCGATTTCGCCCGTACTCAGTAGCGTGGAAAGCAGCGCGCCAAGTGAGACTATGCCGCCTATTAAGCCATCGATAGTTAGGGTCTCGGCTTCACAGATCCGTCCTGCCAGCAGCAGGCGCGATGTGGTGGATCTTCCAGGCGCGAACATTGAATTCAAGCTCTATCCGCGAGCAGCGGCAACACAATCTGCCGCCACGACCACAACTGAAAAGAACGTAAGAATGAACATTCAAAATCCATCAGACTGCGACCTTAATAGTGACTGCTCGTTTTGGCCGTTTTGAGCAGTAATCGAGAGCGGAAAGTGCGTTCTTGACGTTCTTGTTCGTGCCGTGGAACAGCACCTCGATCGCGCGAAATGTTCTGGTTATCGAGCGACGGTGACGCGCGGGGTGCAGGCGCGATATCTACCATTATCGGTAGCTATTTCTCGGACGACTTTCGGCGACAAAACATTTCGGTTTGAGATGATGGAGTGGAAACCAACGGCGTGACCATACTAATTACCCATCTCGTACCCATAGGCATCAGCTCGTTGCCAGCTAAAAACATTCGGCGCCGTACCCATAGATTCAGAAGTGGCCGCAGTGGGAAACGAATCACTGTGTTAGTCACACCATGTGACTGTGCCTCATATGATGGGCGTTGTGGCAACTGAGTCTACTCAAACCGCAGCGGATGCCTGACTAGATGTTGACATCAACCGAATTGATATAAATCACTAATCCTTTCGCTCGTGTCCGGGCATATCTCTTCAGATATAGGCCACTCTTGATTTGGTGACTCATTTTCGCGCACTCGTATAATCAACCCGCTTCGAGTACTAATGGCTGTAGCGCGTCTCTGCGCTTCCAGCTTGTCTACCCGCGAACGTAAACGCTTTGAGTGACCCAAACATAGTCGCCACCTTTGTGACCAGGCGGGTAGCCGATCGTCGTGACCTGGACCTTCAGGACGCCATTTGGGCAGGCGAAGCCGAGTCAGCGGACTTGTGGATCGTTTCTGCAATCGCGGCTCTTCTGGCCACCTCCACCAGCCGTCGCCCTCACGATTCTGACGGCCGCAGTGCACCCGAACCACTGCTTTCTTCCGCCGCCCGCTCTAAGTCTTTCAACCGCGCCTCTCAGAACTGGAGCGCTGCGGCAGAACAGGTACGAGATGGAGCATTAGAATATTCACGCCGTTGGTCCCCACGCCCCATCCCAAACCGAAATGGTTTGTTAGCGGCGTCGGCCGTGAAGTAGCTACCGATAATGGTAGATAACGCTATTCATTTTCATTGCATGGCATTAAAGCGATCTAGCTTTGGGCGATGCGCGGCGAGTAACTTCTCAACGGCCGCGATCAGCTCCAAATCCGCATTCGCGGAATGCCTCAGGAATTTGGCGCGTGATTCCGGAGCATGTTCCAGGGTGGCCGTGAATAGCCGTTGCATCTGCTGGAAGCGTTCCTGTTCCATACCCGGGCATCTTTCGATGGGGCCTGAGCGAAAGTAAGAGATTATTCTACCAGACGCGTTTCATCTGCATGTCCCTAAAAGGGAGCTGACGGGTTTCGATTCGCGCGATCGCGGTCAAGCCCGTCTTGTCCATGGCCTCTTCGTCCAGCGTGTGCTGGAGATGTTGGCATGCGATCCGGTTGCCGATCCATTAGCGGAATCCGGCGCCAAAGTAGCTCAGGGATCGTAATCGGCCGGCCGAATCCAGGCTGTAAGGTAGCTCAGTAGCGGCCGGCGACGCGTTGACATATAATCTGCATGATTAGATTTGGAGCCACGTGTCCGACAGCAAGAGCGTCACCATCCTGCTCGAACAATTGCGCCAGGGCAACCAGCAGGTGCGCAGCGAGTTGCTCAATCTTGTTTATCCGGAACTCCGCCGCCTGGCGCAGCACTACATGAAAAACGAGCGGTCCGGACACACCTTACAGGCCACCGCGGTGGTGCACGAGGTCTACATCAAGATGTTGGGCTCGGAAAGCGTAACCTGGCAGAACCGGGCACACTTTATGGCCGTCGCGGCGCAACAGATGCGGCACATTCTGGTCGATCATGCGCGCGCCCGGTTCACGGAGAAACGTGGCGGTAATCTGCTCAACATATCGCTCGATGACGTCAACGTGGTCGGGTCGATGCGCGACGAGAGCCTGCTGGCGCTGGATGAAGTGTTGACACGACTCGAGGCACTGGATAGCACGGCAAGCCGGCTGGTCGAGATGCGGTTTTTCGGCGGCCTCACGGAAAGGGAGACCGGAGAAGCTCTTGGTCTGTCGGTCTCAAGCGTCAAACGAAAATGGGAATTCGCCCGTGCCTGGCTTTTCAATCAGCTCAGCGCGAGACCTTCCATTCCCAACGATTTGAATTAAGATCGCCTGGAATTCGTGGCACGGCCGGAACACGGCGAGTACCTTCATTCCCATCCAGCTCCCTGAGCCACAATGGCCGCCTTTCCCGCTATTGCAGATGAAATCGGAAAAGAGGAGCACGCCATCGGGCGGAGAAAGTTCCGAGTGAGGTAGCTTTCCATGTCTAATCCAGGCACTGCAGCGTCTTTCGAAGACTCCACGGGGAGACGAAACACCCACCCGATGAGTTACCCGCCCCTGGTAACGTCTGCCCGCTTGGGCAGATATCGAATCCTGCGAAAACTTGGCAGAGGCGCCTTTGGCGAGGTCTATCTCGCTTATGACACTACCATCAGACGCCAACTCGCTATAAAGATCCTGTCCGAGAATCGTCCGGATGTGCTCAAACGCTTTCGAAACGAAGCGTTCATTGCGAGCAACCTCTGTCACAAGAACATCGTGAACGTGTATGATCTGGACGTCGAACATGAAAGGCCATTCCTTGCCATGGAATACCTGGAAGGTGACGACCTGGGCCACGTGATTGCATCCGGCCGCTCCCTCACGGTGCTACAAAAGACTTCCATCATGTTACAGGTTGCCGGCGGCCTGCATTGCGCTCACCTCCATGGCATCGTGCACCGCGATATCAAGCCAGCGAACATCATGCTGCTGCCGGACGGGACGGTGAAGATCATCGACTTTGGAATCGCGCGGCTCGTGAGCGGACCCGGCGACCCGCGCCTTACATTGTCTGGCCTGGTGATGGGGACACCTTCTTACATGGCACCGGAGCAGTTCGCCGGCAGGGATGTCGATGCACGCTGCGATATCTTCGCATTTGGCGTAATCTATTACGAACTTCTCAGTGGCCGGAACCCCTTCGAAGCCCCTGATCCCATGAGGGTTTGGTATAGAATCAACGCCGCTGCTCCCCCGCCTTTGCACATGATTCTGCCCGAGTGTCCGGAGAGGCTTGCGCGCTTGCTGGCGCAAGTGCTGCAAAAAGACCCGGGACTTCGCCCCCAAAGCTTGCAGGAAGTACAGCACGAATTGGAAATGGTCCTCATCGAATTGCAGGGGGACCACCTGTTGGATCTGCTGAGCCGAGCCGGCAGCCGTCGCGAAAGACAGGAGCCCGAGCCGGCAAATTCATTGTTGCACGAGGTGCTTGCCGCGTTGACTCCGTCGACTTTACTCGACGGCACGCTCAGCGCGAACGCTGACGGACGACAAGAAACGACACCTCCGCAGTTTTTCGACTCCATCGCGAGCACTATGGGATCGAGCCGCGCGGCGAACACGAATGGCATTTCGCCGACGCAGCTCTTCAGTGGCCCGCCCACAGAGATGCGGAAACCACCAGCTTCCCAATTCCCCGCGGACGATTCGCATCGCTCGATCGAAGAGGCATCGTGCAGAATTCCACGGCCTCGAAGGCTCGCATCGAGGAAGAGTCTCTCGCTCACGCTATCACTTGGAGTTGCAGCGGCGGCTCTCTTTGCCGCTGACCTTCTTGTCATTCCGCGTCATCCCGCGGCCGTTCCGCCCACAAGTGACCGCAGCCTGTTACGTCCTCCAGGGCCTGTGATGCCAGCTCCTTCTGCGCCAAGCCCGCTTGTAGCTGAGGAAATGCCGAAGATTCTCGAACAGTTCATTGAGGCTCCGCAAGCATTGGTTGCGCCGTCATTGAGACGCGGTTCTCGTCGGCAGTTCGTTCCCCCTTCTTCCGGGGCCTCCGTAGTCCTGGACCCAACTCCACCGATCCTGAGCGAGGTCTTTACGAAAAGCACGGTCTCTACATCTCCTTGGATTTCTGCCGACTGGGGTAATGCTGCTCTTTCCCGGCCGCCGTCGATACAGGCGTATCATCTGCACGCGATCAGGCGAGGTCGCGGAGAACTGCAAATGTTCCGTAATTCGATGCGATTTCAAGAACCATCGGGACACGGGTTCGAAATGTCCAATCGAGTGGAAAGCATCGAGTGCCGGCCCGAACCGGCAGAATGCACCTTGAGCGTGATCGCCATGTCCGGCCGGCGGGAACGTCTGACGATCAGCGCGGCCGACGAAGTCGCCCATGGCCAATACCTGGATGGTGGCGTGGACTCTCAGGATGGAACCAGAATGCCACCGCCCGACAAGTTGTGGGCCAGGCGCAAACCGTTCAACGAATTCTGGGTCGGACAAGTGCCGCCTACGTGCGGCGGCGTCTATGTCATTTTCTATGACCGCAAACCATTCTACGTCGGACATTCCTCGTCCGATCTCCATGGCAGACTGGTAGCCCAGCTACGTGGCCTGGGCAATCACAAAGTCGGTGAGGCATCTCAGAATCATCAGCTTCAATTTTCTTACGCAGAAATTCTGTCGTTCGATCAGTTGGAGGCGGCTCTGGTCCAGGAATTGGGTAAGAATGGCAAACTGGAACGGCGGCGTGATGAGATCGATGCTGATGATCGATGGTAATCCCGTGTCAACCGCACGCAGGAATGGCGTGCGCCGATGTCTTCACCACCCCGTCTTGCCGTCGCGCCAGCGACACTTCGCCGCGGTCGACCGTTCGGACCTGTTCTATCGGGGCCATGGTACTTCGACCGGGAGGCCTGTCGTCCGGCTGTGTGACGGCGGCGAATCCAAGTTCGTGCTCCTCATCGCCGTATGCAAAACCGAGTTCCCGGCGAATCTGGCGCTCCGTTAAGGCTGTGCGGGTGCGCGGCCATCCATCCGCGGGTAGCCTGCAAATATCCTGGACCGAAATGCCTGAGCTGTTTTTCTTAGCCGCGCCGCTAATGGGTTGACCGCCGCACGAAAAGAGCGCTTCAAAAAGGCTGCCATTTTCAATCCGGCGTTTGTCGCCAGGAGACTCATATGGCATATTACAAAGTTCGACAAGGGGAATGCCTCGCCAGTATCGCCAAGGCGTTTGGTTTTTCGGACTACAAGCGGATCTGGGGCGACGGCAATAACGCTGATTTCCGTCACAGACGGCCGAACCCTAACCATGTTTATCCTGGGGATATCATTTATGTTCCGGAAATCGAACAAAGAGTGGAAACGCGAGCGACCGATCAGTGTCACAGCTTCCAGCTTATGATGCCGAAGGTGCTGCTACGCGTGGTGCTTAAGAATTCGGATGAAGAGCCTCTCGCCAACAAGAAGTACGCGCTGGAATCGGACGAGATGCACATTGAAGGCATGACGGACGGTAGCGGAATGTTGGAAACGAAGGTCCCCGCCGACTGCGAACACGCAAGGTTGACCGTGTGGGAAGATCCAGCCGACGACGACAAGATCTTCAGGCGTGAGTTGGGGCTCGGGCACCTGGATCCGATCGATCAGATCGAAGGCGTACAGGCCCCTTTGAATAACCTGGGATTTTTCTGCGGCGCGGTGGATGGAATCGCCGGGGAGAAGACCAAAGCGGCTCTGATGGCATTTCAGAAAAAGTCCGGGCTGCCGGTTTCCGGCAAGATCGATGCCCCCACGCTAAAGAAGCTCCGGGAGATGCACGATGCGTCCTAAAAAACACCTGCTCGCGCGCACGATGCCAGATCTCAAGCACGTGAATAGCATCGTTTTCCGTCAACCCAAGATTTACGCGTATTGGGTTTCACCGAATTTTTTCACGCCGGTCTCCGAAGGTTGGTATGTTCACGCCGCCAAAGTGTTGGCGGAGGGTTTAGATCCAGCCGTGCAGCCCAACGTTCATTGGCAGCACAGCCAGGTGCACGGCGATGGTCTGACCGACTTGAAATTGAACGATGAGTCCAGTTATGCCTTCTACCTGACGCCGGAAAATGCCACCGCGAAAGAGTTGAAACGGCATCACCTGAGCTGGCATGAGCAGAGTACGCTCGTCCATTTGGAGGATCCGGCCATCATTGTCTGCTTCGCCGCGCAGAGAATCGATTTCGACCGGTGCGGCAAAACAGTGGCCGCGGCCGGGACGTTCGATACTACGGGAACGCTGGATGACTTGTACGCCTTCAATTCGTCCGAGCATTTTCTATTGGGCGAGCGCGCGCAGAAGATGGTCGACGATTGGGCTCGCAGCGGACTTGTCGAGGGCGGCGCCTTCCTGGACACCTCAGACGAGGCTCTGCGGTTTTGGAGCATCCGGGTCCCGGACTCCGGCGATCCCTCGAAACCATACCGGGATCTCTTTCCATCGGATAACATGCATTGGCACTACATCCTGGCCGAACCCGGCGTGGACGTCGGCAGGGCTGATACCCTGCAGTCGGCGCTTCTGGAAGGTCGCGCCGCGGCCCTCAGCATTGGTGACATTCTCATGCTGGCGGGTGACTATTTCGGCACCTTTGAAGACATGCACGATCCTTCGAAGCGGGACCCGGTCAACGTCATGGATGGCGTGGAACAGAGGGACGCTTTCGCCGGTATGATCCTGGATGTACTTACCCTGAGCCACAGCAGTATGGGCGAATTGCTGCCGAAAGCGAGAGCTCATGCGCTCGGCCAGAAGGACTGGATGAGCGAAGTCCATCACGATGAGGAGAAGGAGCAGGCACGGTTCGCCAAGCTCAATGCTGTCATCGATGCGGTGCGCGACTGCCTGGGAACGACGCGGTTCTCGGAAATCGATATTCTGGCACGCTCCCTGAAACGTGGCCGCCCGATCCCGCTGCGGGATTTGCAGGGACGTGCTGGGCTGTCGCCAGAGAAGTTCTCCGCAATGGAGCGGACCCTGATCAACCACTTGGACGAGAGCGAGCGTGAGAGTCTGAACTTCCCCGGTCTGGATACCGAGTTCTTCAGCATGGTAGCCACCAATGGGCATTATGCCGAACTGGCGCTACACAATAAGGCCCATTTCACTGCGGATAAGCCAAAGGATCTTTGCAGTCAGAGTAATCCTGGGGCACGTTACCGTTCACCTAATCTAGCTGAGTTCTTGAAATATTACGAGAGAGCATTGCGGATGGTTCGCGAGCACGCGACCTCTACACCGAGAGAGTTAAAATCCGCCCCGATTCCAGCCGAAGCCATCGCGCTCACTGCCTTCGGTCTGCATTTTTTGACCGACTCTTTCTCGTCGGGACACATGCGGGTGCCGCGCGAGAGCCTCGGCGTCAACGGCTCGTTGGCAGCCAAGATGATGCACGATCTGGATGGAGGATACGGGCTTCAGGTGACATACGGGTCCCATGACAAGCAGGAGTGGCGCGCGTTCGGCGACGATTACTTGTCGAGCCTGCCTGCTGATGAAGCGGCGCAGTGGATAGCCCAGAAAAATGGACGCGATTCGAATGAAAAGCGGGTGATGTTCGCCGTTCTATCCGCTTTCAGGCAACTCCACTTGATGGCACAGTGGAATGGATTTCATCGCGGCTATGGCCAGGTGCTGGATGCAGCAACCCGGCTGGATAAGACTCTCGAAGGAGGATGGTATGAAATTGAGCCGCTTGCGTCAGGCTCGGTACGCACGATCGAGGACGCGATTGACAGGTTCCTAGAGTTTATGGCAAACCTGCAGCCCAAGCCGAAGGACGTGGGACACGAGCTCTCCCAAAACCATCCGCCGCTGTATTTGGAAGATGGCACTCTAAATACGGCTGCGGTCGGCAGCAAACACAAAGACGGATACTACCGGGATACTTCGAGTGCCGGTAATGTAATGGAAATTCACCTGCGCTGGCACAAAGACAAAGCCACTGGAAACGTCCAAGAGTATGTTCTCGATATTTCCAAGATCTACTATCTCGCACTTTACACGCAGGAGTCCAAAGGCCACAAGCACGCTTGGATGCACGGCGGGGAGCAGCGCCTACTTGGCGACTATGCACGATTGCCCAACCCAGCTGAAGAACGCGAAGCAGAGTTACGCCATTATGGCATCATTGACTAATGGAACGGAATTAAACTGCACTGACACAAGACAAAGCCATGGGAGAACTTCTCGCACTCTACACGCAGGAGTCTAAGGGACCACGTTCATGCACGATGCACGGCGGGGAGCAGTGCCTGCTTGGCGACTATGCACGATTGCCTGAGCCTTTTAAACAACCTGCAGGCAAGCTCTTATCCGAGTAGTTTGCCAAGTGAGTGATAGTTTTGTGCGGATGTGCGGTCTGTGAACTTGGGCTGACAGGAGCCGTGAGAGAAGGTAAAGCAGTGGCCAGAAAGCGTATTCTGATTCAGGGTTGGATGCTTTTGTTCACGCTCGGCGCATCGGTAGCCTGATCACTTTCTGGTGCGGCCGGTGTATGAGGAAATTCGCCCATTTATCGCCAACTGGCGACCGATGGGCTTATTCGTTCAACTGTGAGAGCACTTCTTTTTCGGTCGCTGCCCTCCAGACCCTCACCGTACCGTCAGTGCTGCTCGTGGCCAGAATATCTCCACGTGGCGAGAACGCGAGAGAATGGATTGGTGCCGTGTGCCCATGCATTGCTATAAGTTCTGTGCCGGAAGGAACCTCCCAAATTCTTACAGTTGCATCACCACTGCCGCTCACAAGCCGCTTGCCGTCCGGCGAAAATGCGAGGCATCTGACGTAATCGCTGTGTCCCTTCAATGTAAGCATTTCCGTCCCGGCGGGCAGTTCCCACAACTTAACTGTGTGATCCGAGCCGGCAGTCGCCACAGACCGGCTATCTGGAGAAAACGCCACCGCGAACACAGAGCCAAGGTGTCCCTTCAGCGCGAGCAACTCATGGAGTGTCGCCGCTTCCCAGATTTTGGCAGTGCCATCGCCGCTCGCTGTAGCGAACATCGTGCCGTCGGGTGAGAAGGCAATACAATTCAATCCCGTCCGGTCGTAAGGATGAGCACGCGCATTCGCCCGTAAAGTCGTGAGCTCGGCACCGGCAACCGAGTTCCAGATTGTAATCCTGTTATCTTCGGATCCAGTCAACAGAGTCCGGCCGTCCGGTGAAAAAGCGATGGCACGCACCGCGGCGCCGTTACTGCCGAGCGTCTCGCGCCAGTGAGAATTCGCAAGGTCCCATAGCCTGACTTCGCCGTTTTGAGTGCCGGACGCCAAGATCCTGCCGTCGGATGAGAAGACGAACGAACTCGGCTCGGAAGTATACTCTTTGAGTGTCAACAACTGTTCGTCTGTCGCGGCATCCCACAGCTTCACGGTTCGGTCCGAACCGGAAGTAGCCAAGAATCTGCCGTCGGGTGAGAAGGCAACGGGATGATAGCCCATTCCTGCACGCGTGGTTAAGACGTCCGGGCCTCTTGCCACTGGCCAAAATTTGACCGTGGAGTCATAACTTGCAGTTGCCAGTGTGGCTCCGTCCGCCGAGAACACCACGCTCTCCACCCAGTTGGTATGGCCCCGCAGGATTGCTATTTGCGCGCCCCGGAGAGCATCCCATAGCCTTACAGTGTTATCCTGACCCGACGTGGCCAAGGTCCTTCCGTCTGGCGAGAACGCTAACCAGGTTACGGCCGAATAATGGCCGCGGAGGGTTCTAGCCTCCTTGGGACGATCGACGTCCCAGAGCTTCGCGAGGCCATCCCGGGAACTGGCAGCGACAATCTTGCCGTCCGGCGAAAATGCAACGCATTCAACTACGGAGTTAGTTCGTAGAACCGAGAGTTCCGCTCCCGTGGAGGAGTCCAGTACATTGATCGCATTCTTCGATGTTCCGACGGCTAACTTCTTACCATCTGGTGAGAACGCCAGGCTGATCGCAAAAGGAGTCGTGAACGCTGCAATTTGGCGCATCGAGACGGTATCCAAGAGCAGCACCGATCCTACCCGGTTCAACGCGAACTTCCTTCCATCGGGTGAAAAAGCCACCCCCCCCACTCGGTTGCCCAGCGTTCCACGTTGCAATTTCTCGCCTACTGGTCAGGTCCCACAGTCTTATGTTTCCGAAATAATTATCTACTCCAAGCAGCAGTTTGCCATCTGGGGAAAACGCGATTCTCCGGACCGTAGGACCTGGCATCTTTAGGGTGGCAACTTCCGAAAGAGTAGCCACATCTCTTAGCTGAACCGCGCCGGACGTACCTATCGCCAGAAGTTTTCCATCCGGCGAAAATGCTACCGCACCCCCGTAGTTCGGTAACTTTAGAGTGGTGCGTTCCGTATGACACAGCTTCCAAAGGTAGTACCACTCAAACCTGCGTAAGTCCACCTCCCCTTTTTTGGGAACGTGATGGCGAAGCAGCGTTTTCATCCGGTCGATACTGTTCGAATCCCAATCGTGCATGGCCAGGTTCATCTCAGCGGCGTACAGGAGTTGGCGATTCGCTTCGCGCTGGGAGGCCGATACCTTTGACTCCTCCAATGCCAAACCGCGCAGCAAGTCCGCCTGCTTCTTCTGCTCTTCGGCCACATCCCGTTGCTGGTCGGCGATCGCTCGTTGGTTGACCGCCTCACGACGCTGTACCTCGGCTTCCAAGCGTTGCCGTTCTACGTTGTCCTTTTGCCGATTGCTCTCCGCGAGGGCAATCTCCGCCTTGTTTGCGTTCACGTTTGCGCGCTGCAGATTATCTTTGGCAATGCCAGCCTGACGATATGCAGTCGCGCCCAGCCAGCCAATCACCGTCATGATCGCGGCGGCCGCGGCCGTGGCACGCAGCACGCCACGCCGGTAGGCCGCTCGTTGCCGGCGCACTTCCGCGTCCGGCATATTTGCTCTCACCCACTCGCTATCGAACACCCGCGCATAGATCCGATTCCGCACCACCAGGCGGCGACCCTCGGCGCGCACAATTCCCGACAGCCGTAGCGCACTCACCAGCGGATCGGTTTCCTGGTCCATTACGCTCTTGCGCCGATACACCTTCCCGTACAGGCTGAGGAGTCCGGCGAGGTCAACATCAGTGCGCAGGATCCGCTCGCGCACGAAGAGCAGGTTGTCATCCTGCTCCCGTGCGCGCCGGCTGAAGAATAACTGGGCGCACACCTCGTCCACCGCTGCCTCGTTATCCACGCTTGGGTCGTTCGCGATCGCCTGACACAGCCGCTGGGTCAGGTAGGGATGCCCGGCAGTCCAATACAGCACGCGCCGGAGCAGAGCTGTGCTTAACTTCTCTTCGCGCCCCAACCCTGACGCCAGTGCCGAAGCTTCCTCCGCGGTGAAGTCGCGCAACTCCACCCGTTGTCCGATGTTGAACGGCGTAGTGCGCCATTCGCGAACCAGATCGGACGGCGTCGCCACACCGAGCAGGCAGATACTCAGCCGCTCCAGGTCGGGGTCTTCCGCGCGACCGTTGTATAGATCTCTTATCCCGGCGAAGAATTCGTCGGTCGAGAACGGCAGACTTCGGACCGCGTCAATCTCGTCAATAAATATGACGATCCTGGCGAAGCGGGGCAGGATCACCTCGCGGACCGCCCGCATCCAGCGTTGTAGCGGACTCAAGTTGGGATGTGCCGTCCAGAAAGCCAGCAACTGGTCATCGAGCGACAGCCGACGGTCCATCTCGCTCAACAGTCCGCCATACCACTGCTCAGGGTTGAGGTTCTGCCCGATGGCGGTCAAATCGAGAACGGCTACGCCGAACCCGGCTTCCCGCAACTTTGCCGCGGTGCGTACCATCAACGATGATTTACCGGTCTGCCGCGACGTCAGGACGTAGCAGAACCTTCCTTGGCATAGGCCCTCATGTAACTCCCGGTCAGCTCCCCGCACCACATAGCAGGGCGCGCCGCGTTGCACGGTGCCGCCAACCACATAAAAACCTGGTTGCGTTCTTACCTCGGGCGAACTCATACGAGAAGCTTTCTCAAATAACCGGTATAGAGCTCGCAACGCGGTCGGGCATCCGCCGCGGAATCACCGGAGATCAGGCCGGCGCTCCGCAAGCGATAAAAAGTCTCCGGCGTCGGGCATGATTTGCCTTGCAGCACTCTGCCCATCGCCTCGCAAAGCGATGCATCCTGCGCGAGCGAGACCCAAACACGCCGCAGATGATCGCCGAAAGGTCCTTCGTCGCGGTCGGCTTGAACTTCCAGATCGGAGAGGCTCACTCCGCGGGTGACCATCTCGTGCAGTCCCCGCCGCAGCAGGTACGGATGTCCGCCTACCAGACGAAAATATCGCGCCAATTCCGGCTCGCTGCGCAGTGGCGAATCGTAACGTCGATTCAACTCAACTACATGATCGAAGCTGAAATCGCCGAGCGCCAGCCGCGTGCCGACATTGAATGGCGATTGATTCAGATCAGTGATGAACAGGTGCGCTTCCGTAGCATACGCGATGGCCAGTGTAAAGCGGTTCCACGGACCCTCGGGGTCCAGCGCCCGTTCGTTGTGCCAGGAGCGGAAGAGTCCAAAGACCTCGCTTCCGAAGGCGCAACTGAATAGACGATCCACCTCATCCAGGCCCCACACGATGGGCACGCGCACCTTGGCAAACACGATACGCCGCAAATAGCGCTCCAGATTGATTCCGGGGCTGAGTTGCGCGTTCCAGGTGGTCTCGGGAAATGTTTCCAGGTCGAGCTGATCGGCAAACGACCCGGCGAGTGTGAGCAGGAGTTTCTGGGCCGACTCCAGGTCTCCCGCTGACAGCTTCTGAAAGTCGGTGACGATCACCCTGGCGCCCGCCTGCCGCGCATGTTGCAGGCCGCGCGCCAGAAGAGAAGTCTTTCCCACTTGTCGTGCGCCTTTGACCAGTACGATACTGTCCCGGCGCGCGATGGCGGACTGAAACTCCCCGTCGGTGGAGCGCACGACATAGAATCCGGAATCCAGGGGCACCGCGCCGCCGACCGGCTCCAACCGCTCCCGCAGCAACTCGTCGACCGAGGGAGACGCCTCTGCCACGCAGGACACGGAAATTGCGCGAGGTTGCGGTTCTTCGAGATCACGGCCACTGAGTGCGTGAGCCAGCGCTTCGGCAAACTCGCCTGCGTGCGGAAAGCGGTCTTCGGGATTAAACGCGAGCGCCCTTAGCAGCACCCGCTCGACCGGCCCTGAGATGCCCGGCTCATCGAAAGCACGCTTTAAACCCTCCTTCTGCTTCAGGTAGAGATCGACGGGCGAGTCGGCCTGCAGCGGGCGGCGGCCGGCGATCATCTCCCAGGCAATCACGCCAAGCGCATAGACGTCGCTCGCAGCAACCGGCCGGCCCTGGAGTTGCTCCGGCGCCATATAGGGGAAGGATCCGGCGATGCGTGTCATCGGATTGCCACCGGTTTCGGAATCCGTGACGGTAGCCACACCGAAATCGATGATGACCGGCGACTCTGCGCCGTTTCCCAAGTCCCGAAGCATTATATTCTCGGGCTTTAGATCACGGTGAAAGACGCCCTGACCATGTGCGGCATCCAGCCCGCGCGCGATCTGCGTCAGGAGCGCCGAGACGCGTCCCGGGGTGATCGGTCCGCCTGTCATGGCCGACCGTAAGGTGATGCCTGCCACGAACTCGAGGACCAGGAAAGCCATGCCGTCCTCCGTCTCCCCATGGTCCAGAACACCGACGATTCCCGGATGATTGATCCGCGCAAGGGCCTCGCATTCCTGACGGAATTTCTTCCGCGACCAGCCGCTCGAATCCAGTTTTTGCCGAAGGACCTTGATCACCACGGGCTTGCGATGCAGGTGAACGTCAGCGCCCAGATAAACGACGGCGAAGCCTCCGCTTCCCAGTTCCCGGCTGACGTAATAGCGGTCTTTGAGCATCCGGCCCGCATATGCCTGTGGGTAGATCGGTTGGGTCTCGACATCCGAAACTAGTTGGACCTCCAGGAAGGTTCCCAGATCCCGATGGGCCGCAAGCAGTTTCTCCACTTCGGCGATGAGAGACGCATCGCCGCGCGCGGCTCGTTGGAGGAACGTTGGGCGGAATTCCGGCAACTGCTCCAGCGCTGCTTCGAACAAACGTTGAACCTGCTGGAATCGATCCTCTTCCATACGCAGCCACGCTTCAGCGACGCGGGCGGAAACGAGGAAATCATTATACCTGACATATCTGCCTACCATCATCGTGGGCGATGAATGCTGCGTGTGAGCATGCGATCCGCATGCCAGAATCGTCAGGGACGCAAGCCACTGACACGTGTGCGAGAGAAGTCCGCCCCTCATAAACAGGCTGATCTTGAATGCGGTCAATTGTGCAGATTTCCTCACTTGCCCGCCACGCCAACTTCCCGGCCGGGCTGTCGCGCTTGCAGCACGACGCTACTGCGCTCGTCAGCAGCGATCCGGCGATAGAATTCCGCCAGATCGTGCAGGCGATCCGGCGCCACCCACACCTGCTTGATAGTAAATGTGCGCTGGTAGCGAATCATCGTTCCAGAGATCTCCGTGCGGCTGGTATAGCTGCCAAATGGATATTCGAGAGACACCGCGGGCGGGACTTCGTCCACCTGATAGCCTTCGGGCATGGCAATTTCGAATGTGTCGGACTCCTCGCTGGCAGCCGGGAACTCTATCCCATACTTGCGGTCCTTCGCCGGGGGATCGCCGGCCTTCCCGCCGAGCACCCGGGCACGCACCAGCAGAAGGTCTCCGGCGCGGCGCGCGTAATTCGACGCCGTGAAGCTATAGTGGAGCCCGAAAACGTCGTCGGGTTGATCGAGGTTTTGTACCGCCGCCTTTTCGAGCTTTCCGTTGACAAAGGAAGCCAGGAAAGTCTCAATATGCCGGGCACGATCCACGCCGGCGGTTTCCTGAAACAGGGAACGGCGGTGCGCCGCCAGATTCCCGCTGTATGTCTCCGTCACGTCGCCCGACAATTCGCCTTCCGCGTTGAGCCGGAGACGGCCTGTGCGCTCTAACCGATTCGCGGACGGCGCGGCCAGCGGCAAGTCAAACAGTTCGCCGCCATCGCTGGACACCAGCAGAGCGGTATTCGCCTGTAAGGCAGCCGGCAGGCTTCCGAACGGCGTTACCGGATCCGTCGGATCGAAAAAGAGAAGCCGGCCGAAACGGCTGTGATTCACGAGCGCGTTCCACGGAGCGTGCCCGATCTCGGATGGTAGGCGGATGGCGATGACGACATGGTTGAAGCTTAGAGCGGTTGGGAAGCCAGGATCGATTACACCGCGGTCCGTGTGCAGCAGCGCGTAATACGAATCCACGCCGATTTCGTGAAGCATGGCGGCGAGCAGGGTCACTTTGTCCTTGCAGTCGCCGTAACCGTGCGTGAACACGTCACGGGCGAAGTGCGGTTGCTGGCCACCAATGCCGATCTCGATGGCGACATAGCGGATTTCGCGCTGTACATAGGCCGCCACGCGTCGCATCTTGTCCACCAACTTCTGCTCGCCTGCGCTGAGCTCCAGTGCTTTGCGCCGTATTGCAGGGGTCGACTCGCGGCGAGCCGCGGCCAGTTCGGTGTACCACAACCCGATCTCGCGCCAGGAATCCGCGCTGCGTCGCGTGGCGTAGTCCCGGGAAGGCAGAAAACTCACCGCCAGGCTTGCGCCCAGCGTGCGCAGGGGTGGCATGAAGGGTTCGGTTTCCAAGGCAGGTATGTTGTCCAGATCCCATATCCAGCGATTAGCGGATTCCTGCCGTGGCTTTACGTCCGCATGATTGCGCCAGAAGCTGCGGAACTCCCATCCGGCCGGTAACTGTAGCGTAAACCGCGCCTGACGAATGGGCAGCAGGTCCTGGAACCAGCAGATGCTTTGCAGCATCTGTGGCCTTTCCTTCTGCTCATACTCGTAACCGATGACATTACCTGGCTCCGCGGCCGGAATCGTTAAGACGCTGCGGCGTGTATCGTCGTAAAGCGTTTCGGACGAATAACCCGTCTCGACGGCATCTTTGGCCTTCACTTCCAGCTCACGGCCTTGCGGCGCGATGCTCCACCCGCCCAAACCGGTAATGCGCGTGTCCTTATCGAACATCACGACCAGCTTGCCGTATGTCCGTCCCTGCGGGCGTAAGATCCGGTAGGCACGGCGGTGTAAGGTGGTGATGTCGCCGGAATCTTTGACGACCATGCTTCGCTCATCCAGCAATACGACCGCCGAGACCCCGGACGCGTAGGTTTGGACCGGCGCCGTTGCGGCGGTGCGGAGCCATGCCGGAGCGGCCCCGCTAACGCACCTTGCTGCCACCATGGCCAGAGCTATGCAGCTAGCGCTGTGTTTGAAACACCAATTGTTGCTCATCGCCCCTCCTCACAGATTCGTAAAATGATCGGATAGATCCGTAGCGGTCGGTGTTGAAGTAGTAGCCTTCAACAACCAACCGCCGAAACACGGTCAGGCCCCCCGTGGCTGCGTTCACCGATATCTGATAGCCGGCGAAGTCCAAACCAGTCTTTTGCGTCGCGGGCAGGCTCTCGATCCGCGTGTTTTCGGGCAGGCGCAACTGCAGGCTGTCCAGTTCCTGGTATGGATAGGGCAGATAGACCGGATACACGCGGTTCTGATGCTGGAACGTGCCTTTGTGATGGGCCTGGAACGGAGTCGCCGGCACCAGCATGCGCCGCCCTGTCGTGGATGCAAATTCCGGAATGTTGACGGTCATCTTGACCTCCAAAGGTCCCTCGGAGTCCTCCCATCCGTCGACACGCTCCAGCTTGACCGAGGCTCCCTTCTGAAACCAGCCCGATACCTCAGTCTCCATGGCCTTCAGACGTTCGGGTTCATCCAGTTCGCGAGCGCTCAGCCGCCGAAGCAGAGCCTCCTGCCCGCGGAATATCGCCTGGATTTGGCCGTGCAGCGTGCCCTCGGAATTCAACTCCAGAGTTCCGCGACGTTCCACCACAGCATCGGCACTGGCCGGCTGCGGCGTCTGCGCAAAAATCGACGTGCCATTTGTGACACGGATGCCGTGCACACCGGTTTGCTCCCAGGACAGCAGCCCGAATGGACAGAAACGCGTGGCCGGATCGACATAATAGATTCTTCCGGCTGCCTTCACCTCGACCAGCCAGGCATTCAACTGACCCAGGGAAACCTCCTGCTGGTTGAACAACCTTGAATTCCGGGTTGCCACCAGTATTTCATTGGCTTCGAAGCCGGCCGCGCGTGCCAGGGCCAGAAACAACAGGTTGATCTCGCGCCCCGAGCCATATCCCCGTTTGAGGACCTCATCAGCCGAGCCATTCTCCTTCAGGTTTTCCAGCTTCGCTTCTTTATGGGTACGCGCCCGCTCGAAGTCCAGATTGCGAATCTGCTGTGCCCGGCTGTAAAGCTCGCGCAGGCGCTGTTCGGGCGGGTCCGAGACGGGAGCAATCTGCGTGGCCTGCGCTGCGAGCGTTTTCACCTTGCCGGCGAACTTGTCCACGGCCTTTGCGAGGTATTCACAGACGAAGTACCAACTGGCAAACGGCGATTGGTAGAAGAACTCGATGCGCGGCTTGACGATGACCGGTGGTGGCATGAAGTCTTCTTCGACGAACGCCGGGATATTTTCGAGGTCGATGTGATAGATGCCGGACTGCAGCTTGGGTTCGTATTGCGCGGGCACGTTCCGGCGCACGCTGCGTAGCGTGGAATCGGACTGGGGTTTAATAGAGAACGATGCCTTGCGCGTGAAGAGCTGGTCCTGAATCTCCCAAACCATGGCGCCTGCCTGAGAGCGCGGCCATTTTCGCCGGAAGCGGTATTCGATGATGCTGCCGGGCTGGGCTTCGGCAAGGGTGAAGGTCTTTACCGAAATGCGAAGTCCGCGGCTTTTGATCACAGTCCTGTCATAGACTTCGCCATCGAAGTTCGCGACGGAACCGTCCGGGCGTACGGTTCGAGCGCGAATCTCGTCCACAGTTCCGCGCCACTGCGGAATTTCTACGTCAGCGTACTTGCGGCCCTCGGCGGTCAGGATTTTGATCCGGTAGTAATAGCGGGTTTGAGAGTGGGTATCATCCGTCTGCTCCTCGCGCCGCAGGATGACGGCATGCTCGTCGGGCAAGCCAGGCACCTGCCTAAAAGCCAGGTCCTCCGGCGTGATGGGCGGCCACTCGTCGCTATCGGCCGCGGAGAGCTGAACGCAGGCGAACAGGAAGGCCCAAGCCAGCCTCGTCCGCCAACACGGCAACCTGTAATCGCGCATAACATCTCCTGATGACAATCGCCGAGGCATGTCGGGAGTCCCTGGGGGAGTCCCTTCCGCCCGGCTGTCATCCCATTAGCGGCGGGATTGCGAAAAACAGCTCAGGCGATGGGAAATAAGGCGGCAGTTCTCTGCCCCGCACGGCCAAAGTAAGTGGCGCCGAGTCACCCCTGCAGCAACCGCAGCAGGCCGGGGCTGCTTGCGCGGGCATCTTGAAAAAGCGCGCAATACCACCAGTTGTGATATATTTTGTCGGAATCTGATACCGGCAGGAAATTTGCGCACTGATTCGTCATCTCCATACCCTGCACCCGCTGATTCGTCCATCTCCATGCTCTCCATGTTGTAAGATCAGCCGGAGAGCAAGCGATAGCGATTGAAATTCGGCGCCGATTTTCTTGAATAAACCTGCTATCCGCGCGGCTGCGGAGCGGCCGAAACACGAAGAAATCTCGAAGAATTCCCCGCGCATCACGACTGACGGTGGCATCCCGAACATCTGGTAGAAGGTGCGCGTCAGGTGAGCGGCATCGGCAAAATCGGCGGCATGCGCAGCCATAGCGATGGTGCGCTCACGGCCGATCACCAACACGGCGCGCGCGCTTGCGCCACAGCATGTAGCGCCTGAACCCAAGGCCGACCTGCTGCTTGAACAGGTACGCAAACCGGTTGGGCGAGAGGAAGACCATCGCGGCCGCGTCCTCAATTGACATCCGGAGATCGTCCGCCTCACGAATCGCGGCGAGCACGCGCGTCACCCGCTCGTCCATCCGCCGGCTGGGCGGCGCACCAGTACTCAACGCGTGCACGCACTGTTTGATAAGCGCAGCGATCTCGAGACTCTCAAGCGGCTGCTCGACGAACCGGCGCAACTCGCCGGCGCAGGACACCAGCCGCGACGAGGGCACGAGAGTGATCTCTTCGCGTCGCGACGGTCGCAGCCAGACACCTTCCAACGATTCGGCATCGACGAAGAGCATCGCGCCGACGGCGCCATTGCCGTTATATGAGTGCACAGCGTCAGGCCACACGACCACGCCGTTCCCCATCCGCCAGTCGCCGCGCTGCCCGCGGATCCCCACGGTGCCTTCAAAATAAAATGACGATCTGAATGGCGTGATGCGCATGCGGCGGGACCACGCCTTCACTACGGCCGATCGCGAAAAATCCGCCGTCCCACAGGTACCAGTTTGGCCGAGGCGCAGGGCATCCTCGGCGCCATCTGGGAAGCTGTCGAGGGCCTCCGCGCCGGCGGCGACGTGCGCGACAGGGCAACCCGACGGTGACGGGCGGCCATCACCAGGACGCGTTCGGCCGCAATCGCACAATCTGGGAAGACGTTCACCATCTCCGCGTTCGATACGCCCAACGTGAAGGGCCTTGCGATCGAGCAACTGCTTGCCATGTCCGACGATGAGCTCGCAATCGCTCCGGCGCCGTACCTGGTAACACGGCGGTGGGTGAAAGAACGCTACATGCGGTGGGCACCGAATCATCCGATGTACCGTGCCCGCGTGCTGGGTGAGTTCCCGGAGCAGTCGGAGTTGAGCGTATACTCGCTGGCCTGGATCGAGGCGGCGAGCCGGGAGCCAGCCGCGCAGCCCAACGAAGGCAAGGTCCGCTTGTTTCAGATCGGGATCGACGTCGCCGGCCCTGGAGAGGACGAATCGGTCCTGGTGGCGCGTGTCGGCGAAGTGATCATCGCTCAGCAAGCATGGTCCGATCCGCCGCGGAGTATTGGCTGCAGCGCTTGGCACATGTCGACTCTGGCGCAAGTTGCACATTACCGGCTTGGGCCAGTGGTTGTGGACGCGGTCGGGGTCGGTTACCGCATTGCCACGCACCTGGCAGACCATGGATTCGAGGTATACGCCCCCAACGCCGGCGGTGCTCCCATCGACGCTGAGCACTTCGTAAGCGCCAAGGCGGAGGCGTACTGGTCCCGCGCGAGTCACTGGAGCGCGGCGCAGTCACAGGGTCTCACTGATGAGGAGATGCAGGCGCAGTTGGCCGGCATTCGATATCGGCACACGCCTTCCGGGCGAGTGGAATCGAGAGCAAGGAGGACTGAAAGCAGAACTCACTCGGTTCTCGCGAACTCTCAACCGCAGCCGAGGCGAGGCGGCACACTCAACATTCCGATACCGCCCGTATTCCGACGCAATGACTCTGCAGGAGGCTTTTGAGTACCTCGCTGCGCTGCTGGAACGATGGATCCAGTCGAAGCCGTAGGCTCCTACGGCTGGGCAAGTGCTTAGCGATACCGTAATCGCGGAGCCTGGCGGATACCCGTAATTGGGATACTGCGAGGTTTAGGTTTAGAAGTTTGGCACAAGCCGTCCGCGCACGCCCTCGGGATCAGCGCGTTTGAACTTTGTGCTCGGTTGAGACAGGGTGGCCCGGCCGGGCGAAATGGCTACCGATATTGACGCTTAACGCTAGGAAGCGCGACGTCGCCTTGGACCGCCGAGGTTCTGAACTGAAGCGGAAAGATCGCGCCACGCCTGGAACTCAACGCCAGCTCTGGTGTCCGGCTTGGGGGCATCGATCAGCTCGTAATCATTTACTGTACCGGCTTCGATCTGATGGGATTAGAATAGATCCGTTCGTGAACTAAATCGAACTGCATCAGCCTAGATCGAGGACGGCAAGACATGAACTCGACGCGTATCGCGATTGTCTTTATAATGGCCATCGCCGCGGCGGCGCTTTGGCGGGAACGTCATGTGGCGCTCGCGGCCCCAAACGACAACACCACGTGGGGTGCTATCGAGCCGGCCTGGTCTCCAGACGGCAAGACGCTCGCCTTTTCGCTGTTCGGCAGCATCTGGCAAGTAGATGCCGATGGAGGCGAAGCGCGCCAGGTCACCGCTTCCGAGCGTTACCATGCGCATCCGGCGTGGTCTCCTCACGGGGGAAAGATAGCGTTCCTGAAAGGGTCCTCGCCGCGCGGTCGTCTGCCGAACGTAGGCGGCACGCTCGCTCTGGTCGATGTCGCGAGTGGCGCCGAGTCCGTGGTCAAGACTCCGTTTCCAGTGGCGGGAACACTGGCGTGGTCACCCGATGCGAGCAGCATCGTGTGCGCGCTGCGCACTCCGGCGGCCACACTGCTGTATGAGATTCGGGTCGACGATGGTACGGCTACTCCTTTCCAGGCGGTGCCGCAAGGATTCCGTGCCATGTCCGCGTGGATCGATGCCGTGTGGAATCCTCAGCGTGGCGAGGTCTTTTTCACGGCCCAACGGGGTGGCGTGCCGCAAGTCTGGGTTGTGCGTCCCGGCGGCCCGCCGATCGCGGTGCAACTGCCACTCACTCGCTACCGGCCCGAAGATATCGCGGACCTGCAGGGAATCGCCGCGCTTCCCGACGGCTCGGGCGTGATCCTGTCGGCCGACCTCACCAACCAGCGCGGCAACTACGAACTCTATCGGGTAGGGCGCGGCGGGGGCGCGCCGGAAGCTATCACGCACACTGAGCGTGACGAATTTTCTCCGGCCGTTTCGCCGGATGGGCGGCGCCTCGCCTTTGTCTCGAACGAGCTCGGCAATATGGACTTGTTTACGATGCGCACGGATGCGAGCGAGCGTCGCCACGTGCGGCTCACCGCGCTGCGGTTCGAAAGGCCTTCGGGGCGCCTGCGCGTCCGCATCACCGACGAACTCGGCAAGCCGACGCCAGTCCGTCTCTACGTGCGCGCGGGCGATGGCAAAGCATACTGTCCGTCCGACTCGCCCATCTTCTTCTACCCACTCGAAGCCGGACCAGACGCCGGTGGCTTCTTCTTGGGCACTGGCGACGACACCTTTCCCGTACCGGCGGGCGTGGTGCAACTGGAAGCTTTAAAAGGTGTCGAATATGAAATGGAAACACGCACGGTGGATGTGGCGCCGGGTGAGACCGCCGAAGTTTCGCTCGGCATGCGCCGCTGGACCAATTGGACCGATCGCGGCTGGCAGACCGGCGAGAACCATTTCCACGCCAACTACAATGGCGGCTATTACCAGCGCCCCCCGCAATCGTTGCAGTGGCTTCAGGCGGAGGACCTCAACGCTGCCAACATGATCGTGGCCAACTCCGAAGGCGCTTTCGTCCACGACAAGGAATTCTTCACCGGCTCGGTCTCCCCGCTTTCCACGGCCCGCTACCTTCTGTACTGGGGCCAGGAGTACCGCAATAGCTTCCCGCTGGGGCACATGGCGTTTCTGAATATCAAGAAGCAAGTGGCGCCGTCGTACACGAGCGTCATCGGCAGCAACTCTCCGTACGATTTTCCGCTGAATACGATGGCGGCGCTGGAGGCGAAGAAGCAAGGGGGCTTGGTCAGCTACGTGCACCCGATGATGAATCAGAGCCGCGATGTATTCGACACGAATCTCGGCGCCAAGGAGATGCCCGTGGGCGCTGCGCTGGGTGCAGTGGATGCCATCGATATCCTGCCGTTCGGAGAAGGGGCGTATGAGCTGTGGTACCGGTTCCTGAACTGCGGATTCCACATCGCGCCGGGCGCAGGCACGGATGTTTTCACAAACTGGCGCGGGATAAACAATATTCCCGGCGGGTCGCGGCAGTACGTAGAGGTTGGTCCGGCGACGTCCTGGAATCGATGGATCGAGCGGCTGCGCGAGGGACGCGACTTTGTAACGAACGGACCTCTGCTGAGCTTCAGTGTGAACGGTAAGCCGATGGGCTCGGTGATTGAGGTGCCTGCCGGTCAGCCGTTCCATGCGCGTCTGGAAGTGGAGATCGTCTCGCGAGTACCGTTTGATAAGGTGGAGTTCATCCAAAACGGCAGCGTGATCGCCCACCGGGAAATCGCGCCCCAGAAAAGCCCCCTCCAGGCGCGGGAAGAAGTAGAGGTGCCTCAAAGTTCGTGGTTTGCGGTGCGGGTCAGCGGTCCGCCGGCGCGCGGCGTGGTGGCCCCAGGTGGCGTCCCCAGGGCCCATTCTGGCGTGGTTTACGTCAACGTGGGCGATCGTCCCACGGTCTTGAAAGATGACGTGGAACTGATGCTCTCGTGGGTGGATCGCTTATCGCTGCTGCTCGAAGAACGCAGAAATCTCGGACCCGGAACGAATCGGGAGCGTGCGCGGCAGATTATCCAGCAAGCGCGGCGGTACTACGAGCGAAAGCTGTCAGAGGCTAGGTGATCTCTCCGCCTCGATGTCTGCGCGGGTCAAGCATTACCGGCGGATTCAACGATCGCGCATCCCTGGGTGGAGGCCTACGGCAGAAGCCCTCAGTGCGGAAGGGGACGCCCCCGAAGGTCCCGGCAAAGGGATAGGGATTAAGAAATGCATTTTATGTCCAGATGACCGGTTTGCTTGCCCCCTTGAGCCTTTGTGCTACGCAGATTCCGGGGCGGTCCCGGCTGGCGAGATCACTACCGATATGGCCGGATATCGAGACCGTTCGGTCGGGCCGGCGCGGAGTGCCGCCATCTCCCAGAACGCCGTTTCGGGAGACCCCCGTGGCAAGAAAGGCGACCAAGCGGCCAAAGTGGATTGTAGACTTCGCGAATGGGCACGACGGAGTAAGATCGATTCCTTTGTCGGCCGGACAGAACAGAATTGCGGCGGCGATTCGTACATGGCAGAATATTCGGTGCAATGATGCCGTGTCTCAAGAAGGATGCACCTTCGGAGCTTGTCGAGTTCGTTCGGCAGATTGAGGAACGTGCCGACGCATGCTTTGCCCAACTTGCGTTGCTCAAGACCCATTCGAACCTCCTCTTGTGGACGTTACTTGTGGGTGGTATCAGGCGTGCGGAGCAAGCAATTAAAGTATACGGCGCCAACTCGCCGGATCTCGATCACGTACTGATAAATACCAGCCGTAGCATACCGATTGCCATGAAGTGGGTAAACGAATCCGCCAAACCGGCACCCAGGCTTGTCCAGCGACAGTGGACCTCCTCGTTAGCCGTGAAAACAGACGAGGCAATCTGTATCGCAGACCAATACAGCGGTTTCCTATCATGTCTGCCGATGTGGCACTGTAATCGGTATCTCGCGGAGTTACGTTTACCTACTCTTGTCCGGTTTACTGCGTCTGGGTCGGGCAGGGAGCGTCAGTTAAGTGCGTACCTCAAGGGCCTCCGAGCGACAACAGGACCGTGGAAGGGGCAGCGTGGCACGAACATGGAGTCGCCTCCGCGGGTCCAGCAGTACTTCGCATCGGTTCTTGAGAAGTGCAGAAAAACTGGTTCATTGAGATTCGCGTGTGACGATCAATGGGGCTTGTGGTCAGAGCTACTTCCTCAGTTACCAAGCCAGAGTTAATGACATCACTCGGCGCACAGACGCACTGTCGTTGGGCAGCTACGCGCTTGGTCAGTTTAAGTGCCTCTATGCCGGCCTTCTGACGATATGCGCCGCCCACGACTTTCTGTGCTTCAGATGGGGTCAGATCTCGGGAAGTTATCCATTCGATTCAGCCGTCATAGTCCGTTCGATGGCCAGTTGGGTCAGTGTGCTTTCGGAATTGAGTGGACTATCTCTCGACGCCGGGCCGCTATCAGTGACCTCACGTTCGACTTCGCCCGCTCGTTGGATCTCCATGTTAATCCCTTCGTTCCACTCGATCGCTCGACGATGAGAATTGCAATTGCACCGCCGTTTCCCCTTCGCAGCCTCCCTGACGAAAATATTCTGCGGGTTTGCTCACAGCTGAGACCATCCTCGTTCGATGCGACGACCGGTGAGAAGGAGTCGGAAATGCTGGCTACCTTGCACACGCGATGTACAAAGTTTGCCCTACAGGGTCCCGTTCGCCTACCGTCACCGCATGCGGATATCGACATGATCGTCACGGACGACGGATCTTCAACGATTATCCTTGCCGAAATGAAGTGGATAAGGAAAACTCTGAGGCCGATCGAGTTGCGTTTGTCAACTTGATTTGGCCCCTTTTGATGCTCTGATCTGGCCCCACCTGGTATTTGCCTAATTCTTCCCGTTTTGGCCCTGACGGAAGGAGCCCGTAGGGCGACTGGAGTTAGGGCCAAAACGGTTCGCCGTCGCCATCCTTATAGCAGATTCCGGCGTTGCCTATCCCCCGGCCGTCGCTAAAAAGGCGACTCCGGCACGCTCCCTTCCGGATCGAACATGTGTTCAAACGGCAGATGCTCCGTCGCCTTGCTTGATCCCAGCGCCACCTGAAACTCGGTTTGATCGGCACCCAGACAATCCAGCTTCACAACTTGGGCCAGCCGGCTTTCCACCCAACGCCGCCCTTCGTCATGGCTGTGCTCGGCCTGATGACCGATCTCCAGCGCCCGCTGGAATGCCGTGTCGCGATCCTCACTCAGGAAGATGTGCACCGCCTCCTCCCATTGGCGTAACCCTTCTTTGCCATCCACCATCACGGCCCAACGAAGGTGCGCATAATACCACTGTTGGCGGCTCATGCCTTGCCACCTTTCTTCGCCATCGTTCGCCGGAAACGGTAGGATTCGTCCCCGGTCTCAATAATGTTGGCCTGGTCCGTCAACCGGTCCAGCATCGCCTTGCATAACCGCGCATTGGGAAACTTGGTGGTCCATTCGGAAAAGGGTAAGTTCGTTGTCACGATCACCGCCGATCGCTCGGCGCGTCCTGCGATGACTTGAAACAGCAACTCCGCGGCGGCATCCGGCATCACCACGTAACCCAGCTCGTCGATCACGATCAGGTCGTAGCGCGTCCAGCGATTCCGCACGCGTGTTAGTTCCAACTGATTCTTGGCTTCGATCAGTTCGGTCACCATTTCCGCCGCTGTCGTAAACCGCACCCGCTTGTGCTGCCGGCAGGCGGCCACCGCCAACGCGGTTGCCAAGTGCGTCTTCCCCGTCCCTGTTTCACCCAGAAAAATGACCGGTTCCTTGCGCGTCAGATATCCGCCCTCGCTCAGATTCCTCATCACCGCCACGGAAATATGCGGCACAACTTGGAAGTCGAACTCCTCCAGCGTCTTCACCACCGGAAAGCGCGCTTCCTGGATTCTCCGCGCCATCGCCCGGTGATCACGTTCCTCTACTTCCGCTTCCAGCAGCGCCTCCAGATAACTCAGGTGCGATTGCTTTTCTTTCACCGCTTCTTCGGCCAGGCGCGCAAACTGATCGCCCAGCGTGGGCAATCGCAGTTGTTTGGCATACTGCTGGATCGCCGCCTGCAGGACCGGCTTGGTGGCGCTCATTGAATCACCTCCGTCGCCGGCGGACCCAGCGGGTACCCCGGTCGTAACCGTTCGTAGTTTTCCAGACTCGGCTGCGGGCGGTCATAACGACTCAGCGCCCCGATATCTACCGGCTTGGCCGTTGGCCGCTGTTCGAGATGGTTGACGTTCAACAGGTAGCGGATGGCTCCTACGTTCGAGCAGCCCAGCTCCAACGCCTCTTCCACCGCTCGCCGCACGCGGGCGGCGCCATACTCGCGGCCCAGCAGTAGAACATCGATCATGGCTCGCGTTCCGGCCTGCTTGCCCTCCCGCTCTTGCAGCACTCCCCAAAACTTGTCGTAGCTGGCGGGCCAGCGTCCTTGTGCGCGGCACTGTTCCAACGCCGTCGAGCCGGCCAGGGCTCCCGGCTTCTTCGTCAGCGCGTCCAGATAATGCTCCAACTCCAGCACCTTCTTATGCCGCTCATAACAGCGCTCGTGCCGGGCTACGCACTTGGCCTGATGCCAGATCTCCACGTATGCCGAATAGACCTTCACCTGGACCGAAGTGCCCACCGGTAATGGCGCCGAATAGAAGTTCGTCAACGCCTTGGCGCATCCACTGGCATTGATCTCCGGAAAATGTAACGAGGCCAGATCGAAGCCTTCGTCGGCAAGCGGCAGAAGATATTCTCGTTCGGCGATCATCCCCGCACCAATGGTTTGCGAACGGCCCGTGATCACCCGGTTCTGCTCTTCACGCGACCCCGCCGCCAGCAACAGGTTCAACTCCTCCAGGTGCTGCACGCTCGGCACCGGCACCAGATAGTTCCGCCGAAACTGGCCCCCTTCGCCTTCCACCCCTCCTTTCTCGTGTCCCTCACCGGGCGTACAGAAGTCCGCTGCGAATCCCCAATGCGAACGGAAACCGATGAACCGCGCGGTTTCCTCCCGCTGATAGCCACGCAGGATTTTCTTCACGGCGCTTTTCAGATTGTCGTAACGCAAAACACGAAACACACCGCCAAAATAAGCAAACGCCAACTCGTGTGCTTCCAGAAACGCTTGCTGATTGGCATGCGGATAAGCTCGATGAAAAGCGCCTCCGCTGGCCATACTGCGCAAGCAGAAAACGTACGTCTTACGGCGTTCGCCGTCGAACTCGACCCAGCCTTCATACCAATCCACCTGCGCCTCGCCACCGAACTGATAGGATTGCGGCACAAAGATCTCGCGCCCCAGCAGGCCTATGGCAGCCTTCCTGGCGCGCACATACTGACGAACCGTCGACTCCGCCACCTCGGCTTCCGGTTTCTCGCGGCGCAGTCGCATCCAGATCCGGTGCGCCGTGTGCCGTTGCTTTCTGGGTGCCTTGCGATCGGCTTCCAGAATCGCGTCAATGAATGGGATCGCCGACCCAAGTTTCGGTCGCTCACGCTCCGGAATTTTGCGTTCAGCCGGTAGTGCGCTGGCCAACGCCTTCCGCACCTCTCGCCGGTGCACCCCCAGTTTCCGGGCAACCGCCCGGATCGTTCCGGCCCCATGCTCGTACTCCTGCCGGATCTGCTCGTATAGTTCCACTTTGGCTCTCCTGTTCTCCAAAACTGTCCTTCCTTCTGGGCCTCGCGGCCAGAAACAAGGTACACGGTTTATGGTTTACAGGTGGGGCCAGATCAGAGCATCGAAAGGGGCCAATTCAGAGTAGCGAACTCACGAGTTTAAGGACAGAGACGCGGATGTTCTAAAAGGCATTACGCAGCTCGAAGGAATACGAGGATTCCTGGCCGCCAACCCAAACCACCTGCGTTCGCTGGGCAAACTGCAGAAACGTGTGAGCGAGTACAGGAACGTCCACTACTTCCTCATTGCCAGAGACCATTGGGTTTGGGTGGAGCCGAACAGGGATATTGCGATAGTGGAATTCGAGGCATTTTCATCTGCTTTGGTGCGGTCTGAAACTCTGCAATCTGCGGTTCGTGATCTACTAACATATGATTGGCTGCCAGTCGAGGGGAGAGATTTCAGTGTGAACTACGATAAGGCGACCGTGAATGGTGTTGCCCTGGAGGCCGAGGTGTTTTACCCACCACGATCGTAACCGCGCACGTCGAGCGCCGCACAAGGCCCCATAAGCGTGATTACTGCACTATGACACGCGCCTTGCCGTGCCCCATCCCTCTTTCATAAGTCCAGGTAAACCATGCAGGCGCCGACGCTGGCCACAAATGCCGTTATGCGAGATCACCCTGAACAAGTGCTTCTCGTGCGCCTGTCCATGGCCGCTGGCTACCGATATGTTTCGATATCGTGCCGCGATGGTCGGCTTCCGGTTTGAGCGCGTCAACCCTCCGGCACTGAGGATTCCGCTCGTACCACGTCCGCCTCTAGATACCTTGTCGGCCTCTACTCAATGCTGCGAGGTGGTCCAGCACATCTGGAATATGCTCGTCCCAGCCGTCCTCAACCGGCTTATTTTCATCTAGTTCAACGATCAGAGAGCAAAATCAACTGCGACGCGACGTCGGGTGGCGCACTGCGAAAGACCGTCAGTTCGTCGTTGGTAAAAGGGGCGAGCTTTGCGAAAATCAGAAAGACCTGGAACCGGCTACGAGGGAATCTGCGCGCTACCGCAACCAAGTGGTCTAAATCTATCTGATTGATCTCCCCTTTTTCAGACTTGCACTCGCCAACGATAACTTGCGGTGTTCCCCCCCATCGGCGTGCGAGCACAAAGAAAATCCGATTCACAATCGAGTTTCGCGGGACTGGTTAAGCCGAGTTTGAGTCCCGCAGAATATGCGTCAATTCTTTCGCCTAGAAGCACGGATAGTTGCCGAAGTACCAGTGCTACAGGAATCCCGCCTTCCTGATTGTCAGCACGTCCAAAGAGTCCGGATCGGCGATATGCCCACCCCTTATCGCTGAGCTGCCCACCAACTCTGAACCGGAAGCCACAGTATTCGCAGGTGACGTAGCTCTTGGCGTTATCCAAGGCCAACCAGAATTCTAGCTGACACATCGGGCACAGAAACTCAAGGCCTTCGCGAAATACATCTCTTTCTAGCAGATATATGAGTGCATCACGTGGTTTTGGATCAATCTTCCCGGGCACTCGTAGCTTGCCTTTTGCCCTACCGATCAAGCGCTGCGAATTAGGCGAAAGTGAAGGACTGCGTCGGAGCGTAATGCTTTACGAGGTTTCTGACGCCGCTGTGCTGTCCCACGATTCACACCCGCCGTTGGCTTGCATCGTCGACTACGCCTAATGCAGGCGG
>JADMIO010647418.1_pt1 | contig 47534 bp, 49 predicted proteins | sample 8958161 | NCBI WGS metagenome assembly JADMIO01 (sample SAMN16585339, study PRJNA669376) | soil metagenome | isolation source: Crop rotation soil | place: USA: Cullars Rotation, Alabama | collected 2011
CGACAACTTGTCCACGTGGAATTCTAAGCTTAGGATCCCAATGTGCTGGAAAGAGGTTTGCATGCACGAATCCATCACTGTGTCGATTCCACCGGTCGATCTTGCAGGCGACCTGATCGTTCCGGACGGGCATGAGGCGATCATCATTTTCGTTCATGAAAGCGGATCGAGCCGCTGCGGCGCGCACGACCTCGCCATGGCGCATGTATTTGCCGACGCCGGCTTTGGGGCCCTGCTCCTTGATTTTCTCGCCGAGGGCGAGGCGCGTGACCACACGAGCGTTCTGGATGTTGACCTACTCGCCGACAGAGTCCTCGCCGCCATAGACTGGATCCGGGCTCAACCGCGTTACCGCAGCATTCGCCTCGGTCTTTTTGGATCCGGCAAAGGCGCGGCTGCTGCTGTCAAGGCAGCTGCGTTGCGGCCCGGCGCGATCTTCAGCCTTGTCTCGTGCAGCGGGAGACCGGATTTGGCGGGGGAGCATTTGCGTCGCATCAAAGCGCCGACCCTCCTCATCGTGGGGGGAGATGACGAGTCAGTGGTAACATTGAACAGCAAGTCGCTTCCACTTCTCGGCGGCGCCGGCCGTCTTTCGATTGTGCCCGGGGCCACGCACTTGTTTAAAGAGCCGGGAGCTATGGACGCCGTCATCAAACTGACCATCGACTGGTTTTCCACTCACTGAGAAAGGTCTCGGCAGCGGTTGGCATACGCCTCGTCGCGAACGGATTTCGATCATTCAGTCCTGAAGAATCCCCTCCCTTCCCGTCCAACGCCCCCTGCTCTGCGCTGCTCAGGAGTTCGACCGCATAACAGGAAGATGCGGACCCACGCCAACTTGTGGAGGAACTGATCAGGATCAATGCGACGTGCGCCTGCCGCGGCAAATCCTTCAGCACAAGCTGAGGAGAGCCCCCATGGGCAAATCGTTGAACCGAATACTGCTGATCGCAGGCATCCTGGTGCTGATACCGGTTGTGCTCGCGATTTTTTCCGTCAACGCTATCCCGACGAAGGAGGAGCACGCTCGCGCGGCGTGGGCGGATGTCCAGAGCCAGTATCAGCGCCGTGCCGATCTTGTTCCGAACTTGGTTTCGACTGTGTCGGGATATGCACAGCAGGAAAAGGCGGTGCTCGTCGCCGTCACCGAGGCCAGGGCCTCGGCTACCCAGATCAAGATTGATGCATCAACGCTGAGCGATCCGGCGGCCTTCGAGAAGTACAGCGCCGCCCAGGACCAGCTCTCGGGCGTGCTGGCGCGGCTGCTGGCGATCAGCGAGAATTATCCGAACCTGAAATCGAACCAGAACTTCCTGACGCTGCAGAGCCAGCTGGAGGGAACCGAAAACCGCATCAGCATCGCACGGCGCGACTTCAACGAAGCGGTGCGGAGCTTCAACACGGAAGTGCGGACCTTTCCGGGCGTGATCTGGGCCTCCACCCTCTATCGCTCCTCGAAGCCGATGCAGCTGTTCGAGGCCACGCCCGCCGCACAGGAAGCGCCGAAAGTCGAGTTCCCGACGGCTTCGCTATCGCCGGACAAACCGCAATGACCGCATCATTCGCCCGCTGGCTCGGCTCGCTGCTGGCGGCGGCAACGCTGGCTCTCAGCCAGCTTGCCTACGCAGCGCCAACCTTCCCTCCCCTGGGCGGCCGGGTGGTGGACCAGGCGGGTGTTCTGCCGGCGCGGGTCGAGGCCGATCTGGCGGCCAAGCTGGAGACATTGGAATCGCAGACCGGGCGGCAGCTGGTCATTGTGACCGTCGCGTCGCTGCAGGGCTACGAGATCGAGGACTATGGCTATCAGTTGGGGCGGATCTGGGGGATAGGCGAGGAGCGCAAGGATACCGGCGTGCTCTTTCTCATCGCGCCGAATGAAAGGCGGGTTCGCATCGAAGTCGGCTATGGTCTTGAGCCTGTTCTTACGGACGCGCTGTCGAACGCCATTCTTCAGGACAAGGTGCTGCCCCGCTTCGCAAACGGCGAGATATCAGATGGGATAATCGCCGGCGCCGACGCGTTGATGGAGCAACTTTCGCTGCCGCCCGATCAGGCGAAGGCGCGCGTCACGAAGGCTGCATCCGGCGCGGCTGAAACAGATCCGCTGTCATTGGTCGTCGTCGGATTCGTGATGCTTTGGCTGGTGATCGGCCTCATCGGAACAATCCGGGGACGCAGGACCGACATATGGTTCTGGCCTTTGTTCTTCATCATGCGCGGTGGAGGCGGCGGCAAAGACGTGTTCCGTGGCCGCGGCGGTTCATTCGGGGGCGGCGGCGCCTCGGGGAGATGGTGAGATGCTCTTATCTGAAGAGGCGCGCGAGCGTATCGAGCGTGCGGTGCAGGATGCTGAAACAAGAACGAGCGGCGAGATCGCGTGTGTGGTGGCGGAGGAAGCTTCCGACTACAGCGAGGCGCCTCTGATCTGGGCTGCGGCGATTGCGCTGGCGGCGCCGTCCATTCCGCTGACATTCCTGACGGTCGTCATAACCGTACGGCAAGCTATCCAGGGATGGGAAACAACGGAATGGATCAGCGCGCAGTCGCTGGTGACCGCCATGGCGATGCTTGCCACCGTGCAGATCGGCCTCTTTGCTCTGGTGACGCTCCTTGCCCTCATACCCGGTGTCCGCCGGTTCCTGACGCCACGCGGGCTGAAGCGGAAATATGTACGCGAGCGCGCCCTGGAACAGTTTCGCGGCAAAGGACTGTCCGACACATCAGATCATGCCGGCGTGCTGATCTACGCTTCGCTGAAAGACCGATGCGCCGAACTGGTCGCGGGCAAGGGGATCGATTCGAAGGTCGAACCCGGCGCGTGGCAAAGGATCATCGCCAACCTGACATCCGAAATCAAAGCCGGGAACGCAGCTGATGGGTTTGTCGCTGCAGTACGGGATTGCGGAGACAGACTGGCGGAACACTTTCCAGCAGGCGCCTCCAATCCAAACGAAGTGCCGGATCGCGTCACCGAGCTGCCCCGCGGGTCGCGATCTGCTTGAGCCTGCCTTTGTCCGGGGTTGCAGGCGGTCACCACGATTATTGTGACGGAAGGTCAGCGCCGCACCATCTGACCAACCGAACAGCGCTCGAAAAGTCGCAAGACGATATGGACAGGATCAAGCCTGACGGGACGTGTTGCGCCGTCGCAGGCCAGACCCGAAGTCCCATGGCATCGCCGCCTCGGACTTGACGGCGATCAACGCTGCCTCCGGTAAGGCCGTGCAGACCTATCGGCGGTCGGAACGTGCGGCGGCGAACATGACGATGATTGCGCTTATCAATCTTGTAGCTTCCGGGGTCGGCCCCGGGGGCGTGAAACGCATGCAGCAGGCGCTCGCCGCCTTCGATGCAGACGCCGACGTCGTAATATTCGATGCGACTTGCCCGGCGGCGCAGCTGCGCGAACTTGCCGCCCGAAACCCCAAAGCCCTCATCGTCTGGGGCGGAGACGGCACGCACAGAAGCGCGTTGAGCACCGTCGGACGCTTGCCGTCGCGACTTGTCCTTCTTCCTGGCGGCACCAAGAACTTCCTGTCGCGGTCGCTGCACGGTTCTGCGCAGTGGGAAGACATCCTCAAGGCGGTGCTGAAATCGCCGGTTGAGCGCATTGTGCCGGCGGGCGAGATCGGCGACGAGCGTTTCTACTGCGCCGCCCTTGCCGGCGCTCCGGCCCGCATGGCCCAAGCGCGCGAGGATTTCCGCCACGGCGATTTTGGCAAGGCAGTCAACGACCTCGGCGTCGCCTTAAGCGAGATCAATGACCTGCGTCTCGCGGTTCGTTACAAGGACAAGATGCGCCCGGAATTGACGCTTCCCAGGACCAATCTGGCGGCGGCGCTTGTCGGCCCCTTGTCCATGTACAGCCATCTTGAGATCGCCGTGCTCCCCGACCCTTCCCTGATGACCACACTGGACGCCACCTGGTCGTCATTCAATTCCGGCTTTCGGGAGTTGCACGGCATGACAACCGCATCAGCGGAGGTGATTGAAATTGAAAACGAGGCTGACGAAGACATTCCGGTCATTGTCGATGGCGAACAACTGAATGCCGGCAGGCGCATCCGCATTCGGTTCGTTGAGCAAGGCGGATACTGCCTGGCGGCAGGATGAGCCCGGAGAGGGGCCCCCTCGCTCAGCGATGAAACAATGTCCCGGGCTGATGGACTTCGGAATCGTAGTTGCGGTGAATCTCGATCTCGTCACGGCCAACGATGACGATGTCCTGCACGATGCGCTCACCCTCGATCGTTACCATGCAGAAGCTGGGGTGAGTGCCGCGCAGCCGGGTCGAGAGCGTGCCTGAGCCCATTTGCACCATGTGTCGCCGGGGCGAATGGATCGCATGGGCAAAGGCATCATGAATATGCCCGGTCAGGATGGCGTCGACGCGCGCCGCGGCGCATCGCGCCAGCGCTTCCCCGCCCCGCCGGGTGTCAACCGAGATGTGCGAGTGACCGGGCTCCCGCAAGGGATGATGGCAAACGAGAATTCGCCATGCCTCATCCGGACCGTCCGCCAGCGAGCCGAGGGTGTCTTGCAGGTCTTTGAGATCGATGACGCCGTCAGCCCAGTTCAGACGGCCTTGTGCGCCCCGCGCCGTGTTTATGGCGGAAATTCTCACGCGCCCGCGCAGCTCGATCAGCCGTCCTACGCCATCCAGTTCCCCGATATGCCGCCTGTACCGGTCGAACGGCGCTATTATCCGTTCCGGAATACGATGCGGTAGATGGAAGGCCGGCGTATCGTGGTTGCCAGGCGCCACGATCGAGAGGATGCCCAGGCGATCGAACCAGGCGCGGGCTGCTTCGAATTCGCGCTTGCGCCCGCTCTGTGTGATATCTCCCGCGACAACGAGCGCATCCGGCCTGAGCCGCGAGGCGAAATCTTCCACGGCCTGCAGCGCCATCTCATCCTCGGCGCCAAAATGAATATCGGATACGTGCAGGAGCCTGATCGGCTGCCGCGCCATGGCGTCATCAAGTGTCGTGTGAGCTTTCAACATCGCCGCCGCGCCTTACGCCCCGCAGACTAGGCGATTGCCGCCCTTAGCACTTGTGCGGGATCAAATGCCTGCCGCTGGCGCTGCTGTGCGCAGCACTTGTCCCCGACCAGGCCCAAAACGAGCCGGTCAAGCTCTGCACTCCCAGCAGCCTTCCGGCAGGAGCTGTTGTGCCGTATGATAGGACGTCGGGTGGGAAATACGATGGAACAAGGGACTTTTCAGGACAGCGAGCAATTCCGGGTCGTCACCGAGACCATGGTCGACGGCCTGATCGTCATCGATTCAGCGGGTGTCATCCGCTACGTGAACCCGTCTTGCGAACGGCTGTTCCGGTATGATGACGGCGTGCTCATCGGGCGGAATGTCTCGACGCTTATGCCCTCCCCTTTTGCAGAGGCTCACGACGGATACCTGGCTCGTCACCGCGAGACAAAGGTGAAAGGCATCGTCGGCAGCGGGCGCGAACTTAAGGGACTCAAGTCCGACGCGACCGTCTTTCCCATGTACCTTTCGGTGGGCGAAGCCGTGATTTCAGGAGAAACGCGCTTTATCGGGATCATCTATGATCTTACCGAGAAAAAACGGGCCGAGGATCTGATCCTTCACCACCAGAAGCTCGACGCCATCGGGCAGCTCTCGGGCGGCATTGCCCACGACTTCAACAACCTATTGAGCGTCATTGGCGGCAACCTCGAGATGGCCTCGTCCCAGCAGCAGACGCCGGCGGCCCGGCGCGCGCTGGTGAGAGCGCAAGAGGCGGTCGAGCGTGCATCCCGGATCACTCAGCGCTTGCTTGCCTTCGCGCGCCGCGGCTCGCTGGTGAGCGAGCCGATCGATCTCAACGACGCTTTCCAGAACCTGTCCGACATGCTGCGGCGTTCACTGGGAGAGACTATCGATATCAGCCTGCAGCTCGAGGCCGATCCCGCGATCGTCGATGCCGACATCGATCAGCTCGAGACCGCCATCCTCAACCTGGCGATCAATGCGAAGGATGCGATGCCCCAAGGCGGCCGCATCATCATCGAGACCGAGAACGCTCATGTTCTGGAGGATCCAAGGACGATCCAGGAGGTTCCCGCCGGCGATTATGTCCGCGTGTCCGTTTCGGACAACGGCAAGGGAATGCCGCCTGAAATTCGGGATCGCGTGATGGAGCCGTTCTTTACGACCAAGGAGGTCGGCAAGGGAACGGGTCTTGGCCTGTCCATGGTCTATGGATTCCTCAAGCAACTCGGCGGCCATGCACGCATCTACAGCGAAGTCGGCCGTGGAACGCGTGTCAGCCTGTTCTTTCCGCGCTCCAAACGCGAAGGCGAGCTCGAGCAACGTCAACAGGACTTTTCGGTTCCTGCCGGCAAGGGCGAAACGATTCTTGTTGTCGAGGACGATCCTGATGTGCGCCTTGTCACCGTGTCGCGTCTGCAAAGGCTCGGCTATGAGGTCAAGGTTGCGGTAGACGGCCGGAGCGCGCTCGAAACCGTCCGGACCTCGCCGGACATCCACCTTGGCCTGCTCGATGTCGTCATGCCCGGAGGAATGGACGGCCATGAGCTTGCCGATGAGATCGAAAAGATCGATCCAGGCATGAAGCTCGTCCTGATGTCAGGCTATTCCGTGAAAATGGTAGCGGGCCTTGATGAACCTGCCGCGAGGCCTTTTCTGTCCAAGCCGGTGTCGCTGCTGAAACTTGCACGCGCCCTCCGCCGGGCGCTGGACAACTAGGTCTCCTCACCCGTCCACTGGACTTCCGAGGCGAGCACGTAGCCCTCGCCTCTCACAGTCTGAATCAGCGTGGCGGCATCGACATGGCCATTGAGCTTGCGCCGAAGGCGGCTGACCAGCGCGTCTATGTTTCGGTCATCGGCCTCGCCATCGCCCTTGTGCATGAGAGCGGCAATGGCGTCGCGTCCATGGACACGCCTGGGCCGCTCAACCAGGGCAGCAAGGAGATTGTATTCTTGCGGCGTCAGATCGATCACTGCGCCTTCCTGGTTGATGACGTGATGCCGGCCGGGCAGCAGAATCAGGCTGCCGCCGAAGCGCGCGGCGCGTCCGTGAATTGCCGGTTGACTTGCTTCCGGCGCTTCTGTGAATGGGGCCGCCCCCGAACGGCGCATGATGGCGCGGATGCGGGCAAGCAGTTCTCGCAGCTCGAAAGGCTTCGGCAGATAGTCGTCTGCTCCCACTTCGAGACCGACCACCCTGTCGATCGTGGCGCCCTTGCCCGAGATGATGATGATGGGAATCGGATTGCTGGCCCGGATTTCTCTCGCAAAGCTCAACCCGTCGCCGCCAGGCATGGTAAGGTCGAGCAGCATGAGGTCGGCGTCCTGTTTCAGGAGGTTTCGCGCTTCGGAAACGCTTGACGCCTTGAGAACCTGATACCCCTCGATCTCGAGGAAATCGGCGACGGTTTCGCGAATGCCCTTGTCGTCATCGACGATAAGAACCGTTTTCGGGCTGTCCGGGGAAGTCATGCGCGTTCCCTCCGCTCATCCGCCGCCGCATTCGAATTCCGGCTCGATGCCGGACGCGCCATCCCCCCTCCGATCAACTGTGTGCTCTTGGTGAAGCGGTCGTGGATGTTCTGATCCCGCGCGCTGCGGCCAACATTATTGAGGAAAAACAGTCTGTATCCGGCCATGCTTCGTCCCTGTTCGACGAGGCGCCACGACCACGCTACAATAAATTCAGCGCGAAATCAGCAAATGAAACTGCGTTTCACGTTCAGCGCAGCAATCACGCCGTCGCGCGATTCCTAACATGAGACACGGGAATAGCGAAGTCCAACCCGTCCTCTTGTCACCGACCCGGGTTTTCGCTCGAAGGATTGAAGCAGCGCACGGGAGTCGCCGCGTAAGGCAAAGCGAGGCGGTCACGAAGGCATCCTAGCATTTGCCCGACATGGCCTCGAATCCGCGCCGGTCGATGGTGGTGTTCGCGGCTAGCGGATGAAGCGGCCTTCTTCTTCAGCAGACTGGCGCCGATCGAACCTGCTGTTCCTTGCACGCCCAGCACCCGCCTGCGACGACGACATCGGTGGAAGGCTTGCTCATCAGATCCACCCTAATGGGTCATGAACAGCGGAATCGGCGATGTCTTCAGCATGTCGCGGGTGACTCCGCCGAAAACAAACTCACCCAACCTCGAATGGCCGTAGGCGCCCATCACGATCAGATCGGCATCGATAGCCAGAGCCTGGTCCAGGATGGCAGCTGTCTCGCCGCGGCCGGCTGAGCTGACATTGGTCAGGTCGGCTGTGACTCCCCGGCGATCCAGATGGGCAGCAATGTCTGCACCTGGCGCACGGCCATGATTGTTTCGTGTCGGCTCGGCATCGACGGTGACGACCATTACCTTCGACGCGTTGAGCAGGATGTCGTCAGCATCGCCAAGCGCGTGGGCCGCCTCACGCGTTGGTTTCCAGCAAACAAGAACGCGGCGCCCGATCGGCCGCCTCTTCCAGTTGGAGGGAGCGACCAGCACGGGACGACCCGAATGGAACAGGACGCCTTCGACCAGCACATGTGAGGTTTCAGCGGTTATGCCCGACGGGCGTCCGACGACGGCGACATCGGCGTTGCGGGCGCGGGCGCCGATCGCGGATTTCGCCCCAGCGAGGTCAAGCATCACGGCTTCGGGTCTTTGCGGGCCCTGGTTTCGTTCAAGCCTCGCCTTGACCTCGACGGCTTCCTTGGTGAGCTCCTTTTGGGATGCGTTGATCAACTCGCTCCACATGGGCTCGAAGGACCAGCCTTCAGCAGCAAAGGGGAGCGTCGGCAGCCAGTTGACGACCAAGGTCGAGACCATGGCCGCGTTCTGTTCTGCAAGTTGCTCGCTCATGCTTATAACATGCTCGTCGGCCGGGCCGGTGACGATGGAAAGAATATCCCTGATGCGCATGGCTGGTCCCTCAATCTGCTAAGTTCAGCCTTGATTGGTCGGGTCGAGGCGGTCGTGACCCAGGTCAATCCTCGGCAAAAAAATCAGCGTCCCGCATCCAGGGACGGATGCGGGACGCGACGGCGAGGCGGGAGGTCTGTATCCCGGTCAACGCCGGCAGACCGCAGGTGTAGCGGAGACCGCGATCTGCATTTCGGCCCTACTCAGCAGTGATCTTTATCTGCTGGGTCTTGGCGCTCGCGGGCTTCGGAATCTCGACCTTGAGCACGCCCTTGTCCATCTTCGCCTTGACCTTCGAGGCATCGACGCCCCCAGGCAGGGCCACGGCCCGCTCGAACGAGCCATAGCTACGCTCGACCAGCCGATAGTTCTTCTTCTTCTCGTCCTTCTCGAACTTCTTCTCGCCCCGGATGGTCAACATGCCGTCGGCGACGCTGATCTCAATGTCCTTCTCGGACATGCCGGGCAGCTCGGTTGCAACCTCGATCGCATTGTCGGTCTCGGTCACTTCCATCGCAGGAGAAAAGACATGGTCGGCGAGGCGGGTGTTCCAGATGCTGGAGAAGGACGCCGGCCAGGCGCCAAATCCATTGAACCGGTCAAACACGGTGTCGATTTCCTGCTGCAGGGCGTCGAAGGGATTGTAACGGCGCGGCGTTTGCGGGGTTTGCTTTTGCGCGGGCTGGGCTGCGACGGGACGGACGATTTCCTTAGTGGTCATGTGCGGCTCCTAAAGTTGATGCGCTGTTCGTAGTCCCGCGGCAGGATCCAACGTTGATCCTGATCAAGGGTGACCGGACCGCGCCACTAGGCGAAGAATGCTTCGCTTTTGATCCTCGCCTAGGGATGGCCTCAGATGCAGCCTGGGCCATCCTTGGCATTACCGCGGTGCAGGACGACCTGCTCCTGTAAGGGCCAAAGAAAAAGGAGAGCGCGGCGAACCGCGCCCTTCCCAGCCGTACTGACCACTGTCTGGGCCTAGTTGAGCAGACGGCCGCTGGCTGCATCCTCGGCCGCTCCGCCTTCCGCAAGGCATTCCAGCACTTCCCGGTTGAGGACGCGGCAGCGATACATGGACACCATGCGAATCCATTTCTTCTGCTGGAAGTCCGACATCTTGCGTGAAATGGTCTCCAGCCGGAGCCCGAGAAATTCTCCCATGTCCGCGCGCCGGACCGGAATGTCGAACTCGTCGCTGTCGCTATAAGCGGAGAAGGCGAGAAGAAAGGTTGCAAGCTTCTGTTCGGCCGATTGAGCGCCGACGGTCGTGAGCTGGGCCTGCGCCGTTCCGAGCTGACGGCCCATCTGGCGAAGAAGCTGGCCGGCCAGGTCAGGATCACGCGCACAGATTTCCGACAGTCGGGCGATGGGGATGGAGCGTACCTGGAGCGCAGTGATGGCTTCGCAGCCATTGATGTGCTCGTCAGCGCCTTCAAGGCCAAGAATCGAGCCGCCATTGCAGAAGCCAACGACCTGGCGCTGACCGTCGATCAGCGTGCGGTAAAGCTTCACCCAGCCCGACTCCACGACGAAGAGGTGGGTTCGCTCGTCGCCCTCGTAGAAAAGATGCTGGCGAGCCGCGATCTGGCGTGTAGAGCGCTGATTTTCCTGAAGACCCCAGCAACCCGAAGAAGAGCGCTCGAAATCGATGATGTTTCCGCCGTTGATGCACATGTTTGAGACCCTCCACCAGAGTTGTTGATGGGGCCGTTGATCTCTCGACAACCTTGGAGGCGTTTGCCGAAGTATGATCGGCAGTGTGACGAAGTTTGACAGCGATTGCGCGCGGCCTCGCCAGGTTGCGAGAGAGCGCCATGGGACGCGCTACCTGTGAATGACAAGGCTGAGCGCGGCCAAGCGATCCTTGCGTTGCAGGCCTTTGTCCGCGGCAGGAGCGTTGAACTCAATCTTGCGCTCGACCAGGCCGAACGACAGCTCGCCCTGGTCCCCAACGCTCCAAGCCATGCCTACCCGCAGATCGCCAACCATCGCCTGATCGCGCAAGGTCAGGCCGCCAAGTGCATGTCTGTCGATAAAATTCCAGACAAGGGCCTCATTGTCCGCCCCGACGAACAGGTACCAGGACGGCGCTGCCGCATTTGTACCACGCTGATCCCGGTCGTACAGCGATTGTCCGACGCGGAATTCCGCGCCAGTGCGCACATCAAGAACACCGGCCTCGTCGAGCGCTAGTCGCTCCTGCGGCGACATCGAGAACTCCAAACCGGGATCGGTTCGCCACGTGAGGGCGTTAGACAGCTCAGCATTCGTGAGATACGCCGGCAAACCTTGAGACAGCGCCGGTCTTGAAAGATCGAGCGCCTGGAAGCGCGTGGGTCCCGCAGGGTCACGCAACAGCAATGCTTCGTCAGAGCTTCGCGGCGCACGAACATCGAACGGATCGCTGTTCAGGACAAGCGCTGACGTCGCCGGTCCAGACGGTGCGCCGGAAGGCGGGCTTTGTGAGGAAACCGGGGAGACTCCAGGCGATGTAGCCGACGATACGCCCGCCAAATAGACCAGAACCAGGAAGTTGCTCGCAAGGGCTGCGGTCATGGCCATCCCCTTGCGCGGTCAGCCCGCGGATCGTGACCGTCGCTGGATGTCCTTGACGGCAGCTCTCACAGCAAGATCGATCCGCCGCCTAAGGTCCATCGGATTGCCGTTCAATCGACCGAACATCTGCGCCTCCCTGACAGCCCGTTTGATTGAATGCGCCTTCCCACGGCGTTCCGGCCTTGAGCAGGATCAAGGCCGCAGAGGAAGCGTGCCCGATCATGGATGTGTTCATGATGGAGGAAGAAATGCCCGATACAGGAGGCGCGCCCAAACCCGGCGGCGCAGGTTGGCAAATCCCATACATGGTCTTGCCGGGACAGCCGGCATCCGCCCACGTTCACATGACTAGGCAGATGGCCGAGTCGAGCCTCGTAATCCTCGACCTGTTCGAATCGTGGCTGACGGCTTCCCGTCAGACATTCGATCTCTGGCGTACGATGGTTCGTGAGATCCAGGATGGAGCAATGGCGACCTATCGCCAGGAAGTTGTGAGCAGATATGCGCATGACCTGCTGGAAGAGATGGAGATTCCGGCAACGGCTGACGCGAAGCGTCCTGGCGGAAAGGCTGCCCGCATCCGAGATTGAGGCCATCAGGGCGGCGGCCCCGGCGCTGCACGCCTTCTGGCCTGACTAGCGCGCAATCGCAGGGCTCACCGGATAACCCACGGTCTGGGCGAGAATGATGCGCTGAGCCGGACCGAGCTTCATCTGCTTCGCCAGGGCGTGCCGGTCGATCAGGCCGCGAACGACGGTGGCCAGCCCCACCGAGGCGCAGAACAGATACACATTCTGGCAGATCGCCCCGGTGTCGGCCGCAGCATAGAAGTCGCGTTCATTCGGGGCAGCGCCGGACATCCGATTGTGATCGGCGACATAGATAAGGTTGACGGGCGCAGCCCCAACATAGTCCTGCTGACCTGTTGCCGTGCGGAGGTCAGCCTGGGAGATTTCGACCAGGTTCTCGGCGAATGCGTCGAACCTGTACAACCCGCTGACAAGGGCGACATAGACATCAATCTCGCGCCAGTTCCGGGCGGACGGCGCCGTGCGGTATCCCTCGCGGTTGGAGACGCCAAAGGCCGCCCAGAGCAGATCCGCCAGCGTCTGGGAGTCGAGTTCCCTGTCGGAAAATGACCGGCTGGACCGCCGCCATCCTAGCAGATGCATGAGGGAATTCGCCTCGCGCCTTGGCTTGGGCAAATGCAGCCTGGTCTGCGGACTGGTTGGAAATTCTGCGGGCATCGTAGTGGCTTCCGGGGTGAGCTACGCGGGGGCTGTGTGTTCGACGGGCAGACGGCCTTCAGTGAGACAATAGAACAGGTATCGTGCTCTTCTGGATCGCGGTGCGCGTGACCCCGCCGAGGACAAACTCGCGTAGTCGGGAGTGGCCGTATCCGCCCATTACGAGGAGGTCAGCGCCCCAAATAGCGGCCTGATCGAGAATGGCCTCATCATCTGATCCGCCGCTCAACACCGTGTGCGGCACAGCCTGAACGCCGAAACGCCCCAGATGCCGCTGCAGCCTCTCCACCGAGCGCTGGAGCGGCCGCTCCGGATGGGCGCCGTGATGGATCGTAACGATGCCGACGGTCTCCGCACGCTGCAGGAGGGGAATGGCGTCGCCAACCGCGCGTGCGGCCTGCGGGATATCTTTCCAGGCGATCAGGATTTTCTTTCCAAATACGTGCGCCGCATCCCAACGCGGCAGCATCAGACATGGCCGCCCCGAACGGAAAAGCGCGCCGTCCAGCAGCGCGTCGTCGGTTCGCGTCCCATCCTCGTCAATCGGCTGACCTACGACGATGAGATCTGAAGCCTGTCCGAGCGAACCTACGAGCTTGGGAATGTCCGGCATTCTCGCCTCGGGCGTATGTATCTCGAGCCGGCCGGCAAGATCGGGGAACTGCGATCGTAGCTCCACCGAAGCGCGGTGGGCGTCGTCGCGCGCGCTCCGCTCAAGTTCATCGTAGAGTTCGGCCGCGAACTCCACGCCCCCTGAGGCAGACAACGGCGGCAGGCAAACGGGAATGCAGACTTCAAGATTGGCTCCGATCGTTGTGGCGAGATCAGCCGCCATCCGGGCGCGGGCCAAGCCGTTCCTGGAACCGTCGGCGAATACGAGGATGTCTTTCCAGCTCATGGTCATCGCTCCTGACAGCGTAATTTAGGACCGGGCCAGAAAGGCAACTTTGAGCAGGCTCAAATCCGGAGAACTTGAATCGATGCGTAGCGGCCCCCGCTTTGCCGCAAGACGAGAGCCGACCGCCCTGCCGAATTGAGCCCGCGCAAAGCCGCCGCCTTTCCCGGCCCCTAGGATTTCCTCGGATGGTTAGCCGTCCCAAGACTACATGAGTGCCGAACGTGTGGCCGGATTGCGCAGGGCGGGCCACCACGAGGCTCGAAAGCGGGAGAATCCATGAGCTATGTCGAACGTGCGCTTACGGCGCGAGAAACGGTTAAATTCAGGGCCCGGCTTCATTGGATCATCTGGCTGCGCGCCTCAGCAGCGCTCGTTCTGTTGGGGATCCTCATCATCGGTGTCGTCATTTTCATTCGCGACCTGGTGTTCATGACCACGACCGAGGTTGCAGTCACCGATTCCCGGCTGATCAAGAAGTGGGGCTGGCTCAGCCTTCATACGTCTGAGCTTGAGCTAAGGAGCGTTGAAGCGATCAAACTCGATCAAAGCATCTGGGGCCGGATCCTGGGCTATGGGCGGGTTGAGGTCCATGGGACGGGAGATGATGTCTGGACCAGCCCGTTGATCGCTGCGCCGGTGCGTTTTCGCCGCGAGATCGAGTCTGCCCTGGCCGCATCCCCGCAGACCGCGCCATCAGCTGCCTGAGGCGCTTTGTGACGGTAGGCTGATTTCGGTAGTAAATCGCCGGCGCCAACCGTGATCTTGATCAAGGACAATCCCAGCATTGCCAAGCTTGAGTAGTCGTTCGTGAAAGACAGGAGCGATTCATGGAAAGCGACGCGATTGTCCGGCAGCTTGTAGCCGAAGAACTCGACAGTGATCCCAGCGTCACGGCTGACAATATCGGCGTCTCCGTGCACAACGGCGTTGTCACGCTCACAGGTCATGTTCCGAGCTATTCCGAGCAATTCAATGCCGCTCGGGCCGTGCAGCGTGTTCGCGGCGTCAGGGCCATCGCGCAGGACCTGTCGGTGCGCCTGCCCAACGGCAAGAAGCACCATGATGATGAAATCGCAGGGCGGGCCGTTAGCATTCTCAACTGGACGCTGAACGGCGCCAAAGACATCCATGTAACCGTCGAAGATGGGTGGATCACTTTGTCGGGCAAGGTCGACTGGGCCTACGAAAAGCGGGCTGCCGAAGAAGCCGTCCGGCGTCTTGGCGGACTTACCGGCGTTTCCAACATGATCGAGGTTCGGCCGATGCTCGACAGTGCGGACGTGCGCAAAGGGATCGTTCGCGCCTTTCGGCGGAGTGCGGACACAGCAGGCGCCGACATAAAGGTCGAAGTGGAAGGGACTACGGTTGTGTTGTCCGGTCGCGCTCGAAGCTGGGGGGAGCGCCACGTCGCCGAGCAGGCCGCCTGGTCGGTGGCGGGCGTCACGGAAGTTCGCGACACAATCTCCATCGACGACCCTTTTGTGTAAGGTTCGGCGGATTGACTCCGGTCAAAGCCGGACTGCGCCAACATCTGGATGCTCCACCGTGGCGACGACCAAAGGAGAGACAGATGGACGACAAGGCGCTCAAGAAACTGGTCCAAGCGGAACTCGAATGGGATCCGTCCTTCGACGCCAACGACATCGGCGCGGCCGTGGAAAACGGAATTGTGAGCCTTAGCGGCTACGTCGCGACGTACGCGCAAAAGATAGACGTGGAAGCTGCCGTGAAGCGCGTGAAGGGCGTCAGGGGTTATGTCGAGAAACTCAATGTCCGCCCGTTTGCCGCTGAGTATTCGGATGAGTGGATCGCAACACGCGTTGCTAACGTTCTGGACTGGGACACGCGGATTCCGAAGGACTCGATAAAGGCCAAGGTCTCAAAGGGTTTTGTGACCCTCACCGGCAAAGTGATCTGGCAATTCCAGCGAGAAGCCGCCGAAGGCAAGGTGCGCGCCCTGCCCGGCGTGCGAGGCTTCTCGAGCCACATTGAGGTGAAACCCCATATTGTCGCGGGCGATATCAAAAAACGCATCCAGGACGCGCTCGAACGGCAGGCCGACCTGGAGGCAAAAGGCATCAACGTCACGGTCGAAGGTGACACGGTGCGCCTTGATGGAAAGGTGAGAGGGTGGTTCGAACGCGACCTGGCCGAGCGTACCGCCTGGGCCGCGCCGGGCGTGCGATCTGTTGAGGATCGGATTTCGGTTGAAGTGTAGGTCAGGGAGCGCCGCCGACCCGCGGCGTCCTTTCCTATCTCCGGTCGAATGCCAGCTTCCAATGTTCGCCATGCGGTGATGCGAGGAGCGACATTACTGTGAACATCTCAACGCAGACTGTCTGCCCGGCCTGTGCTGCAGCAAACGAACTGGCGCAGGACACAGAGCTTCGAACGGCAAAGTGCCAGACGTGTGCGGCCGCGCTGTTCCAAGGCGTCCCACTGCAGGTTGATGACGAAATTCTTCAACGTCATCTCACGCTTGCGACGCATGGAGTTGTGGTCGTGGTGTGGGCGCCTTGGTGTGGCGCCTGTCAGTTTTCGGACTCCGAGCTAACCGCGGCAGCGGCGCGGCTCGAACCAGATGCCCGGCTTTTGAAGCTCAACACCAACGAAAGTGAGGCCGCGAGCGGATTTGGCTTGGGCGGCATTCCAGCTCTTCTTCTTTTCAGGTCGGGCAAGGAGATCGCTCGCACGCTGGGTCCTCTAGCGGCCGATCAGATTGTGAGCTGGACACTTGAACGTCTGAAGGCTTCGCAGGAGCCGCCGTCCCAGAATGCAAGGTCAGCGGCATAGTCTGTCGCGCGCCTTCTTGCCGTTCGCGGGGCGCACGCGAAAAGGCTGCACCCATTGTATTTATTGTCAATTTTGGACATTAAAAAACCTCGCCGGAGCGAGGCTTGGTGCCAGAAGAGGACCAACGCCTCAATCCAGCGGCTTTGAAATCAAAGTACATTTCGACAGGCGCAATCGCCAGTACCAACAAGCGTACCAACAAGTTGGTGCGTAGACGAAGGCTCAGCTTACTTGGTAGCCCGCCGGTAGGTAAGACGGCCCCGCGCCATTGATTGGTGGTTCCAGCCGATCGCCTTTGCACGGCCGAAAAAGCAAACCCTAAAAAGCGGAGAATAGGCCGCGTTGGCAGCTCTGCGCCCTCGTCCTCCGGATACGCCGCCGCAATGCGCAAAGCTAACCACCTTGCTTCGATGTGCTGGCTGACGACAAAGTGGGTCTTTGCTTGTTGGAAGTGACTGCGATGTTCGAGCCTCGCATCCCTGCTGAAGTAATCATTCGGGAGCTGCGCGCGTTCTGTGACGAGAAAGCGCTCTTTCTGCTGACGAGACACATCGAAGGCGAAGCTGGCAGGACTGACATGATCCTAACAGCTGACCAGAAGAAATACTTCCTCGACCTGTGGTTTTGCGCCGCGATGTGTTTTGGGACCGCCGAACGCGAAGGCCCGATACAGGAGCTTTGTTTGGCTGCAAACAGAGCCGCCACAAAGGCGAATAGCGAGTATCTCAGCTACATGCTTATTGTTGAGCCAATTCGTAAGGGTTCGCAGAACGCCGAGGACCGTGGCCAAGAGATTTTCAATCAGCTACTCGATCAGGCATTTGGCGTTGGCGCATTCGATCACGCAATGCGAACAAAGGCTTTCCCCGGAGCAGAACTAGGGGCGTGTGTTCGTTACGCAGCTCATTTGATGAAGACGCATAAGGTCAAGCTCTGACTTTGGACGCGCTGAGCTTGGCTATCGCAATCACCTTCTTCCATTCTGGATATGACGGGTCGCCGTCCCACTCGGACAAGTCGGCGGTTTGAAGATCGGCGAACGCGGTCGGCAGCGGACACCTTCTAAGATAGGCTGGAACCAGCTTGCCCTGCTCGCGGCCGTGCTGGGCCTCGATGCGAACCCACTCCGATACGGAAGAGAAGCCGGACCACAAGACAAGAACGCAGGCAGCCTGATCGAGCTGGCGCTTAATCTCAGCTTCCCAGCGTTCGCCAGTCTGGATGCCCTCGTCCCACCAGACCTTCAGGCCATCAGCTTCCAAAATAGCTACAACAATTTGCGCGTTCTCGCGATCTTCGCGGGCGTAACTCAAGAAAACGTCGGTGTTGCCAGTGCGCTTCGGCTGAGGCACGGCGCCGACATCTGGTGGTATGAATGCGGGCATTCTCCATGTGCGGAGGAACAGTCGGCTCTTTTCGTAGTCATCAGGCATCAGCCCCAATCGAACGAACGACAGGGCATGAGCCAGTCGTGTCCGAACTTCGCCCTGGGACTTGATCCCGTAGTGGTGAAAATATCCCGCCGCCAATGCGGTGAAGCGCTCCCTGTTTTCCCGCGTATGCCCGTGCTCGTTCAGGCCAGAAAGTATCCGCATCAAATGATTTTGGAGAGGATCAACATTTAGCTTTGATGTGCGGGTCGTTGTGATCGCAAATAACAGAACAAGGCCAACAACCACTATGGCGGCCAGGATGAGAACCGTCTCCATTTGTCCCTCAAGCTCACAGCGGACGGGAACGTCAAGCGCGCGCCGCGTTGCAAGCCATCATGCTTTGATTTTCATTCTGATGGAAAGCGGCTCGTGGAAGCCCGCGTCTCACTGTTAGCTTGACCCGTGCGGACTTCAAATAAGGTCGTCGCATAAGCGCCTTACCGGCTGCCTGCCGGTATTTGCCGCCTGGCTGCCGATATCCGATCGGCAGGCCGTGTATGATACTATTGCAAGGCAGAAAGGCTAGCGCATGAGGAAAATCGGGACCGACGGAGCGAAGATCAAGGAACTGCGAGAGCAGCTCGATAGAGGATCGACACAAAAGGAGTTCGCTCATGCTGTTGGCCTCAGCGAGCGCAAGCTCCGCGAAATCGAAAACCGAAATGAGGCTGTGCCTATCGTGCTGCTCGACCGAATGGCCGCTGCCCTCGGTGTTCATGGCCGCATCATTGCCCAGACAACCGAACCGGAACTAACTGGTGAAGGGCCGGCTACCAGAACCATTGTCGAGTGGGAAGACGTGCTCGTTCCGCGCTTCGATGAGGAGTTAGCCCAAGCAACGATGGACGCTGGTAAACTGTTTTCGGAAGCGAGCCGCGCACATGATGTTGAATGCGCGATCAACGTGACGCTCAATGCGGAGACGGAGAACTACGCGCAGGAACTCTTCCGCTTAGTGAAAGGATTGTCTTGGTCGCAAAGATCCGTTCCGTCGCAGAAACCCGGTCCCAACATATGGGATGACGTTGAGCCACCGTGTGAGATCGATGTCCGGCGGCAGCTTCGACAGCTATTGGTTCTTCTCAAAGGCAACGACGTGTGGGTGTACGAGAACACCGTGTTCCGGCGTTTGCCGGAGCGGTTCTCAGTCGCGGAAGACGACGCGCCCGCAGACTTCTATCAGGCCAGGCTTTACGTGACACTTGGGCCGCCCGGCGAGTACGGCGAGACGACGCTTCCTGTGCCTGTCGATCACGGCCAGCCATTTGTGCTGAAGGCATTTCGACCGCGCCGCCGTGCAGCTGATTGAACTGGTTTGCACTTACGAGCAGGCAGGTTCTGCACCAAGGCACTACAATTGATCAGAGCTTGCTAGACAAAGTACGGTAGTACTGCCGCCTGCCGCTGCCTGCAGGGTGCTCAAATCGGAAGCACTCGGCGTAATCATCGATCGCAGCCATAATGCCGAGTAGGGCAGAAGCCGAGAAGGATTGGGTCGAACCAGTCGCGTAATGAGCAAGGAAGTTTCCAGTAATGCTGGCAACCAACGTGCTCAAGTTCGCTCGCTGCGTCGCATCGAGAATTAGATCACCAGCCGCTGTGTGAAGCTTGATGGCAGCATCGACAGCGTCGATAGCGGCTTGAGGCTGCTTTTTCTGATCGTCCAGAGCGAAGTCAATTGGGACAGGGATTTTCAACCGGCCAATTATCTCCAGAACGGTGTATTCGAGATACTGGCGTACGCGGGGTGCTGCATCGTCGACGCGTCCTGCGTTTAGGAAATCGATTGTTCGGTCGCGAACCCGATTGACCGCATTCGATTGAGGAAGCACGGCAGTTCTAGCAGTTCCCTCAATGCGTTGGTGCGACCACCCGCCTTGGGTTACATTTCGATTGAACAGTTTTTCTAGCAAGGTGTCGTGGCTCAAAAGGATGACTTGAGGACCATTGATGTTTCCGGGGCGAGCAAACTTGGTCCGCACCAGTTCCATGAGATGAAACTGGTGACCGGCATCGAAGCTGGATGTGATGTCATCTAGGACGACAAACCGAGGTGCGCCTCCGTACAGCGAAGCTGCCGCCAAATAGACCGAGACGGCAAACGCGTTTCTGAAACTCTCCGAGAGCAATGCGCGGGCCGAAACGTCTGTGAGCGTCCAGAATTGGGCTAGCGACAGAGACAATTCCTCGCTGCCTTTCGGCTTCAACAAAGCGGGCTTGACGGGCTGATGCATAATCGCGTCGAAAAACACCTGACAAAGAGGTTCAACAGCGGACAATCGTCGCGTACTTGCTGTCGCTTCGGCGTTTGCAAATCGCTCGCTCACCAGATCAAGAAATGACTTAACGCTGGAAGCTTGCGCGATTTTGGCCCGGAGACTGTTCAGTGTCGCCTGCGCGGCTTCCAACTCGCTCCAGCTGGATTGAAGCCGACGCGCAGCCTCTACAAGTGTGGTCACGGCAACCAACGAGGGGGGAAGCTTCTTTTCAAGTTCGAGCCGTTCGACGTTATCTGCCGCAATTTCTGTGTTCACACGTGACAGCAGGGTAGTGCGCCAACTCCATAGAGATTTGACCTGATCTTCAGTAAGGCTCTTTGTCTCGATGTGCCGATCCGCGTCCGCAAATTGCGACGGTTCTTCGGGAGAGCGGGCATGTTTCTCTAACGCGACAACGCCTGACCAGTTCTTACTCGTCCAGATCGTCGTAATCGCCGAGGTTGCTTCGGTTACTTGTAGATAGTGCGTCAGCTTCGCGTCCAAGGACGTTAGCAAGACGTCGTCTCCGATGTGATCGCAGGTTGGGCACACTCGCTCGTCGGCCCACTCGGGTTGCGATACAATTTCGCGCGCGAGGACATGAAGATCGTGCAGTTTCTTTCCTGCCGTTTTGGAAAGAGCGCCATCGCGAACGGCACTAGCCCCTATCAACGACGAGTAGTCATTTTCCGTGAGGCCATCCGCAAGAAGCGCCTCAAGCTCCGACTTCTTCTTGAGAAGCTGAGACAGGCGATCCTTGTCCGATCCGCCTTCAGCAGAACGAATGGAAGCGACGCATTTTTCCACGTCTATGGTCGCAAACTCTTTGCCGCTGCACTCCCCCGCGAGGACGGGGATCTGCGCAAGTGATGACAGAGCTTTTGCTCTGGCTTCCATTTCGTCGGCTTGATCGGAAATCGCCTCGCCAGTGAGTTCTCTAAACCCCTTCGCGGCCGCTGCTTCGTGCTTTTTGATATGCTGTGTGGCTAGGCTGCTTGCCTTCGTCAAACCTGGAAGGTCAACATGATTGTTGAAGGCGAGAGTGTTCGTCAGAGCTTGCAGCGATTGGCGACATTCTGAATAGCGAGCCAGCCCGAGTAAGCCGGCAAACGCCCTTCCGCGATCAAGCGGCTTGTAGTCCATGAAGGACTGCAGCGTGGCGTAGTCGAGTAGAACGAAGTCGCGATCCAAGCTCCTCAGCAAAGCGTTGGCATCTACCCCCGCCGGGCCTTTCACCACACGACGTCCCTTGCTGTCTCTTGTAACTACTATTTTTACCGCGCTGCCGCCAGCCACGGGAGAGACAGTGAGAGAGACCACGGCTGCCTGCTGGGAGTGAAAGCGATTGATGTAATAGGACCCCCCGTCTTCTGCAGACGGGAGGTCATCCAATTTTTTCACGCGGCCTCGAATTGCAAACTCGAGCGCATCGAAGATCGATGTTTTGCCTACCCCGTTAGGCGCGGAAACCGAACTGACCTTGTCGCTTGGAAACTTTAGGACAAGCGGGTCCCCTTCATTGTTGACCCCCCTAAAGCCTTCAATTTCGATGGCCTCCAAGAACCACGATACCGTCATGCTGCGTCATCCGGACTGGCGGTCTTCAAGAGAAGGTCCCAAACCTCGGTACGCGCTATCGAGCCCGCTGCAATTTCCGCAAGCTTGGCTTCCAGCGCCGGTCCTAGCGTCGGGTGGAGCTGCCTAATATCCGCAGCGAAGAGAGTAAGGTTTTCTTCGAAGCTCTTAGCATCGTCGATTTGAAATGGTGCGGGTGCTTTTGCCATCCGTCCTCCCCAGAACAGCTCGCCACCGTATCATGAGAAGAGGCGACAGGCACTCCGAACCAGCGTGAATTTTTCCAGCGCGGCGCGCGCCTGAATTGAGTGGTTTGGGAGCGATTGACAGAGCGCTTCCTTGATCTTGGTAGCGTCAGAATACCGTCTGGTTCGCGCTCTCGCGCGGCGTGAATATAGATTTGTTGGATCACTCGCGAGCAGCGCACGTGACCGAGGCGTACCTGTTCCAGCCAGACGCGCTGATCTCAGTCTCGAAGCGTAGCGCCGCGCCTCATCGTCTGCGAGGGGGATTGATGCTCGAAGATCGCTGCTCCTCGCGCGAGTTAGTCCTGAAAGGCCTAGCAAAGCCGCTGGTAAGCTAAAGTGGCTTTCCGGGCCCTCCCCTACTTCAAAAGGAACCGTGTCGGCCAGCGGCCTTCCAATTTTCGCCGTTCGGTACCGGGGTACACAGCTCGGCGGCGATCTTCTGGCTATGCAAATCAATCGCCGGGAACTAGTCCGAAGGCAGATATCGAGCGCCCGCTCGTAGGCGGGTGGGAACGAGGGGCGATGGCCAGGCAAACCAAGCAAGCGAAGAACGGAAACAACGGCGCCAGCCTTGGCTTTGAAGCGGACCTGTTCAAGGCGGCAGATAAGCTGCGCGGCAATATGGAGCCGTCCGACTACAAGCACGTCGCGCTCGGCCTGATCTTCCTCAAACACATTTCGGACAGCTTTGAAGCGAAGCGCGCGGCGCTGCTGACGGAAGATGCGCGCGCGGCAGAAGACCCGGACGAATACCGGGCCGACAATATCTTCTGGGTGCCGAAGGAAGCGCGCTGGTCGCACCTCCAGGCCAACGCCAAGCAGACGACAATCGGCAAACTGATCGACGATGCGATGCTAGCCATCGAGAAAGTGAATCCGTCGCTCAAGGGCGTGCTGCCGAAGGAGTATGCGCGGCCCGCGCTAAACGCGGTCATGCTCGGCGAACTGATCGACCTCATATCAGGCATCGCCTTGGGCGAAGCGCAGGACAAGGCGCGCGACGTGTTGGGCCGCGTCTATGAATACTTCCTTGGCCAGTTCGCCGGGTCGGAGGGCAAGCGGGGAGGAGAGTTCTACACGCCTCGCTCCGTTGTGCGTACGATGGTTGAGATGTTGGAGCCCTATAAGGGCCGCGTCTACGATCCGTGTTGCGGCTCTGGCGGCATGTTCGTGCAATCGGAAAAGTTCGTGGAGGCGCACGGCGGGCGGCTGGGCGACATCGCCATCTACGGGCAGGAGAGCAACTACACGACTTGGCGTCTCGCCAAGATGAACCTCGCTGTGCGGGGCATCGATGCGGACATCAAGTGGAACTCCGAAGGCTCGTTCCACAAGGACGAGTTGCCAGATTTGCGCGCCGACTATGTCCTCGCCAATCCGCCATTCAACATTTCTGACTGGGGCGGCGAACGGCTAAAGGAAGACGTCCGGTGGAAGTTCGGCATACCGCCTGCAGGGAATGCTAACTTCGGTTGGCTACAGCACATCCTTTATCATCTGGGGCCAAAGGGTACGGCTGGCGTGGTGCTGGCCAACGGATCGCTGTCGTCGGCGCAGTCCGGCGAAGGGGACATTCGTAAGGCGATGATAGAGAATGACGTGATCGACTGCTTGATCGCGCTGCCCGGCCAGCTGTTTTATTCGACGCCGATACCCGCCTGCCTGTGGTTCTTGACCAAGGACAAGTCCAACGGTGTTGCTCGGAACGTCAAGCTACGCGACCGCCGTGGTGAAATCCTCTTCATAGATGCGCGTAAGCTTGGCCACATGATTGATCGCACGCGTCGCGAGTTCTCGGACGATGCCGTCGCACAGATCGCGGAAACTTATCACCGATGGCGAGAGGGTAGTGCATATGTGGACGTGCCAGGCTTTTGCAAGTCGGTGACGTTGGACGAAATCCGATCGCACGGTCACGTGCTGACGCCGGGCCGCTATGTGGAGGCCGAGGCAGCAGAAGGTGACGAGACATCGTTTTCAGAGCGCTTCGCGGTTCTTCGAGCCAAGCTGGAGGATCAGTTCGCTGAGGCTGAACAATTGACTACTGCAATCCGCGAGAAATTGGAGTGGTTCTCGCGATGAATGCGGCGATCGATGAGATATCCCTAAAGGATGCGGTTTCATTCGTAGTGGACAACCGTGGGCGCAGCGCACCCCTTGCCGACAAGGGGATAAAGCTCATAGCGACCAACTGCATCAGCAACCGACAACTGTACCCGACTTACGAGCAGGTTAGGTTCGTCTCGCAAGAGACGTACGACAATTGGTTTCGAGCTCACCCGGAGCCTCGCGATATCATCCTTACAAATAAGGGCAGTCAGAACGGCGCCGTTTGTTTAGTTCCCGATCCCGTCGATTTCTGCATTGCACAAGACATGGTGGCGTTAAGAGCGGATGCCGATATCGTCGATCCGCTCTACTTGTTCGCGGCGCTTCGATCCCCGCTCGTCCAATCTCGCATCAAAAGTTTGAACGTCGATGCGGTCATTCCTCATTTCAAGAAGACTGATTTCGACAAGCTATTCATTCCTCTGCCTGACATGCAGCAGCAGCAACGAATTGGCCTCACATATTTTGAGTTGAGTTTGAAGATCGAGTTGAACCAGCGGATGAATGAAACTCTTGAGGCGATGACGCGGGCGATCTTCCGCGATTGGTTCATCGACTTCGGTCCTACCCGCGCCAAGATGGAAGGCCGCGCCCCCTATCTGGCACCCGACATCTGGTCCCTATTTCCTGACACGATCAACGATGCCGCAGGCTTGCCGGAGGGATGGCACGAGGAACCCCTAACTCATTTCATGGAGATTGTCGGCGGAGGGACGCCGCGGACCTCAGAAGAGGCGTTTTGGGGAGGTGATATTCCGTGGTTCTCGGTCACGGATACACCCTTCGCTAGCGACACCTATGTTTTCAAGACCGACAAGTCCATCACGCAGGCCGGATTGGAGAGCAGCGCGGCAAGGCTCATCGGCGCGGGGGAGACGATCATTTCTGCGCGTGGGACCGTTGGAAACCTTGCCCGCGCAGGACGAGAGATGGCCTTCAATCAATCTTGTTACGGCCTGCGTGGCGCTAATGGCTACGGAAATGCCTTCGTCTTTCTTGCTGCGAGGCATATGGTAGCGCGGCTACAGTCGATGGCGCACGGTTCAGTTTTCTCTACGATTACCCGTCAGACCTTTGAGGGCGTATCCATTGCAGCGCCTGGGGCAAGGGTTGCGGCGCGGCTTGAACAAGCAGTCGGGCGAATGTTCGCTCGCATCAAGTCCAACGTTGCCGAGACGATCCAACTCGCAGACACGCGAGACTTTCTGCTCCATAAACTCATGTCTGGCGAAGTTCAAATACGTGACCCAGAGATGCGTGCATGAGGGTGACCACGCACGCGGCCAAAGAATGGCGACGGGTTTTCCGAAGAGAGGCCGGGCGCATCTGGTTGCATCAAGCGCGCGCCAACCGCAACGGGCTGGTCTTAAACGAAGAGACGATCACTGAAACCGCACTGGTACAGATTTCCGACAGCATCGACCGGCGGTACCTTCGTGTTCATGCCTACAATAAGCGAGAAGAGGTGAAGACCGGTGCCGACTGGGAATGGATCGTCATTGGGGATAGACGCAGCATCGTATTCCGAGTTCAAGCGAAGCGGCTCTACCCAAATGGCGCATATCGCAGTCTTGATCCACGCGGCGCTCAAACTCGAACATTGATAGCACAGGCGAAACGCTGGAAGGCGCATCCAGCGTTTGTCTTCTACAACGACAAAGCAAGCGTGGGCGCATCCGGTCCGATTCGGACAATAGCTGGCTGTCAATGCGATGGGTTCAAGGGTCCATCATATTGGGGCGCAGCCATTGCGCACGCCTCGCATGTTTACGCGGTTGGACAAAAGCAGTTTGCTCCACTTCGATCGTTGATGATCCCTTGGCACTGCATGATGTGCCAATTGCAGAACTCAAACCTGTTCAACCCGCGCGCCGAGCTTCTACGCCAAACGGTGCCCACTGGTGGGCCCGACGATTTCGTGGAAGCAGAGCCCATTCGCTGGGAAGAGGACAAGGGTAGCCAGTACGCCGAGTTGCGCAGCCAAGGCGGAGACTGGCATCAAGACTATCTCTCGCGACGCGAACTTGCGGGTGTTGTTCTCTTTGATCTGGCGACTGATCAAGCCAAAGATAGATAAAAATGCGCCTGTCGCGCGCGTGGGGCATGAGTTGTGCGGTTAGGCGCCTCGGCTGTTAACGACATTTCCGCAGCCATATGAGATAGACATCGTATGCTCTGATCTGGGAGGGGAGGCCCCGAGCAGTATGGCCTTCATCACCGAAGCCGAAGTTGAGCAGCTGCTCATGGACCAGTTCGCCGGTCTCGGTTTCGCGTGTCTCTCGGACGTGGTGGCGGGGCCGGACGGTAGCGCGCCAGAGCGCGAGGCATATTCAGACGTCCTGCTGTTAGGCCGGCTGCGGACCGCCGTGGATCGGTTGAACCCCCAAATACCGCCAGAGGCGCGCGAAGACGCGATCAAGAAGGTGATTGCGGCTGAAAAGCCCTCGTTGATCGACGAGAACCGACGCCTGCATCAAATGCTGGTCGAAGGCGTGAAGGTTGAATTTCGCGCCGATGATGGAACCGTTCGGGGCGACAGCGCGCGGCTGGTAGATTTCGCCGATCCGGAAGGCAACGACTGGCTGGCGCTCAATCAGTTCGTTGTGATCGAGAACGGCGCGAACCGCAGGCCGGATGTTGTGGTGTTCGTGAACGGCTTGCCGCTTGGCGTCATCGAACTCAAGAACCCCGGCACAGAGCAAGCGACACTCACCGGCGCGTTCAACCAATTGCAGACCTACAAGGCGCAGATCGCCTCCCTCTTCCGCACCAATGCGGTGCTAGTGATTTCGGACGGCCTGATGGCGCGCGTGGGGTCGCTGACCGCCAACGAAGAACGCTTCATGCCCTGGCGCACCACGGACGGCGCAGCCATCGCGCCCAAGGGATCGCCGGAACTGCAAACATTGATCGAAGGCGTCTTCGAGAAGCGCCGCTTTCTCGATCTGATCCGCGACTTCACCGTGTTTGGCGATACGGACAGTGGCGCTGTGAAGATCATCGCCGGTTATCACCAATTCCACGCCGTGCGCCGCGCTATCGAGGCGACGCTGCATGCCATGCCTTCTACCGAAAAAGCGCGCGGCGTTCGCGAGGAGCCGTCGGCCTATGGCCTGCCTGATGCAAAAGATCATCCAAGGGGCGACAAGCGCGTAGGCGTGATCTGGCACACGCAGGGATCGGGTAAGAGCTTTCTGATGGCGTTCTACGCTGGGCAACTCGTGCGGCGGGCAGAGCTTGAGAACCCGACCATCGTTGTCGTGACGGATCGCAACGATCTGGACGAGCAACTGTTCGGAACATTCGCGATGTGCCGCGACCTGATCCGCCAGACGCCTATCCATGCGGAGAGCCGCGAAGACCTTCAGAAGGCGTTGACCCGTGCATCGGGTGGGGTGGTGTTCACGACTATCCAGAAGTTTGCACCGACCAAGGGCGAGAGCGTCTATCCCGTACTCACCGAGCGCCGCAACGTCGTGGTGATCGCGGACGAGGCGCACCGCAGCCAGTACGGCTTCAAGGCGCGCGTGGAGCGCAAGACCGGCGAGATTGCCTATGGCTTCGCCAAATACCTTCGAGATGCGTTGCCCAATGCCAGCTTCATAGGATTTACCGGCACGCCTATCGAGAAGGACGATGTGAACACGCCAGCAGTGTTCGGGGATTATATCGACATCTACGACATCAGCCGGGCGGTAGAGGATGGGGCGACCGTTCCGATCTATTACGAAAGCCGGCTCGCGCGGATCGACCTGCCCGAAGATCAGAAACCTGCCATCGACGCCGAGATCGAAGAGCTGACTGAGGACGACGCGCTAACGGAGCAGGAGAGGCTCAAGCGCAAATGGTCCACGGTGGAGGCGCTGGTCGGCTCGAAGAAGCGCCTAGAGATGGTGGCTGCCGATCTAGTGCGCCACTTCGAGGATCGCGTCGCAGCGATGGACGGCAAGGCCATGGTCGTGTGCATGAGCCGCCGCATATGCGTGGCGCTCTATGACGAAATCATCAAGCTGCGGCCAGCTTGGCACTCCGACGATGACAAAGCCGGATTGGTCAAGGTCGTGATGACGGGATCAGCGTCCGATATTCCGGCGTGGCAGCCGCATATCGGTAACAGCGCGCGGCGTGACCTACTTGCCAAGCGAGCCAAGGCCCCCAGCGATCCGCTGCGTCTCGTGATCGTGCGCGATATGTGGCTTACCGGGTTCGACGCGCCATCTATGCACACCATGTACATCGACAAGCCGATGCGCGGTCACGGGCTCATGCAGGCAATCGCGCGGGTGAACCGAGTGTTCCGCGACAAGCCCGCCGGATTGGTGGTGGACTACATTGGCATTGCGCAGAACCTCAAGAACGCGCTCGGGCAGTACTCGGCATCAGACCAGCAGCAAACCGGCGTCGATGAGGCCGAGGCCGTGGCGGTGATGCTGGAAAAGTACGATGTCGTCAGGGGGATGTTTCACGGTTTCAACTATCAAAGCGGGCTGTCCGGTACGCCTCAACAGCGCCTCGCGGCGATGGCTGGTGCGCTGGAATGGGTTCTCGATCAGCAGCACAAGGCCGCCGAGAAAGAGAAAGCGGACGAAGCAAAGAAGCGAGCCCACCGCCGCTATCAGGATGCGGTTCTGGCCCTCTCCAAGGCGTTTGCCATTGCAGCGGCAAGCGATGAAGCCCGGCGCATTCGCGACGAGGTCGGCTTCTTCCAGACTATCCGCGCCGCGCTGGTGAAGTCGGCGGCAGGCGCCGGACAATCGCAGGCAAGCAAGGAGTTAGCGGTTCAACAGATCATCGACCGCTCCGTTGTCTCGACGGAGATCGTGGACATCCTGTCGGCGGCAGGCATCTCCTCCCCTGATATCTCTATTCTCTCCGAAGAGTTTCTGGCCGAAGTCCAGCAAATGGAGAAGAAGAACCTCGCACTTGAGGCTCTCAAGAAACTGCTGAACGACGAAATCAGGTCCCGCAGCCGCAGCAACGTGGTCGAGAACCGCCGCTTCTCCGAGCGGCTTGAGAACGCAATCGCCCGCTATCACACGAACGCGGTGAGCACAGTCGAGGTGTTGCAGGAGCTGATCCGGCTAGCGCACGACATCCGCGACGCTCGCAAGCGAGGAGAAGAAGAGAACCTAACCGCCGAGGAGGTCGCTTTCTATGATGCGCTGGCGGAGAACGACAGCGCCTTGCAGGTCTTGGGGAACGATGCGCTGAAGGTGATTGCGCACGAACTTCTCATGAGCCTCAAAAGCAACGTCACCGTGGATTGGGCTCACCGCGACAGCGCCCGCGCGCGTATGCGAGTTCTTGTGAAGCGCATTCTGCGCAAACACGGCTATCCGCCTGATTTGGAAGACGGCGCTGTGCAGACCGTTTTGCAGCAGGCTGAGGCGCTTTCGGCGATGTGGTCGAACTCTTAATGGGATGTGGCCGTGCCGCATTCCATCAAGCGCAAGCACGCCGCGAAGGGCCTCAAGTTTACGTGCCTGGATTTTCGTGCGCGATATCCTGTTCTCGCATCCGGACGGACTGCGGCTCACGCCGATCATGTTCACCAAGTCCACGGCGAAGAAGAATATCCCGGACAGCCAAAAGGTTCCTAGCACGGACGCCAAGAACCATTTGGCGTACTTCGATGACAACGAATGGGTCCGGCTCTATCAGGAGTACTCAAAGGTCGGGAAGATGCGCTCGACCTACGTGGGAAAGGAAGAAGACCCCAAGCGTGGCGGTGAGCCGTCTGGGTTCTGGCAGTACCTGCAAGCCTCCACGATCCATCCGAGTTTCAATCTCAGCACGACGGTCACGGGCCGCACGTCATCGCGCAATCCCAACGGACAGAACATTCCCAAGCGCGGGAAGCTGGCGCAGGCATACCGCCGCGTGTTCGTGGCGAGGCCGGGCTACACGCTGATCGAGTGCGACTTGTCTCAAGCCGAACTGCGCATCGCCGCGTGGATGGCGCACGAAGAGAACATGCTCGCGATCTATGAAGCGGGCGGTGACATTCACGCCGCGACCGCAGCGGCCGTCATGGGTCTCACCATCGAGCAATTCAACAGGCTCGACAAAGACGAACGCGACCTGCAACGCTTCCGCGCGAAGGCAGTGAAAGGTGCTCCCAGGCACAGCGCCGCTGAAGGGACACGCGTGTACGAACCTTTGTATGAAGTTCGTTATCGGGCCTTCGAACGTCGCGCTCTGTTCCTGAGGTTTTGGGACCGAGTGGCCAGCCGCAAGTTCTTGGGCGCATATGGACCATCGTTGTCGATCCTATCGAAATCGAGCCCCTTGAAGTCTTGGTCGGGCCACTTCCTGAGCGCCCAGCGAATAAAACGCTCGCGGGATTTGAAATGAACTCTAATACCTCGACCCTTGTAGTTCCGCGAACTGACATGGCTGTCTCGATTACAACGCTGGATCATTGCATCGTACCGTCGCCCAAGCGTCTTCGCGCGTCGGTCGCCCCCATACTTGACCCCCCGCAAGCAGACGCAGTTCGTCGTGGCGCGCCTCAGTATGTTATCGACGAGGACCCAACCACGCCGCCCGCAACGTGAGCACTGTACTTCGCAATAGCGACGGCTGCGCTTCCCTTGCCTAATGGCTCCCGTGAGGCTCAACGCACCGAGGTCAAACCGCCGAAGGGTTTTAAGTAGTGTAGCATCACTCCTGTGGCGCGGGTGCGAGGAGCCGCTTCGAAAGCGGCCATCGTTCTTCGGGGAGCTGAAGGTCGTGCTGGGCGGGCGGCGAGGACGAACACTTGCCATGTTAGGCCGCTCCCGTCTCTAACAGTCGCCGGATGTCTTCGACGCGCCAAACAGTGATCCGCGCGCCCAACTTCACGGGCTTGGGGAAGCGGCCATCCTTCACGCCCTGCCACCAAGTCGATTTGCTGACGGGGATTGGCCCCTTCGGCCAAAGGATGTCGCGCAGACGAAGGAAGCCAGTCTCGGGAAGCTTGTAGTGGTTCGGCATGGATGTGCTCCGGTTGGTTGACCGGCGACATCCAGTAGGAGTGAGTTGCGAGACGAGTGGAATTTCCACGCACGCCAGCGGAATTTCCGTTCAGGTGTCCCACTCTCCAGCGCGCTGCTTCTTTACGATTGAGTGTAGACGGTCACGAACGGTGCGTTCAGAAACCGAATACCCTGCTTCCTCACACGCGCTCGCGATATTGGCCGCCGCCGAATTGCGCTCATTCGGCTTGAACTGGAATTTCTTGGTCGCTATCGCGAAGATCATTCTTTCATCAGCTCGGCGTGGCGCTTCACTCATCTCTGCAATTTGCCGCTGAGCTGTAGCCAACCGCGCCTCTAGGTCGCTGATCGTCGCCTGGAGCTGCTCGTAGGATAGCTCCGGTTCCGCGTCCAATCTTCCAAACGCAGATAGCGAACCTGCCGGCATTTCAATGCCTTTCTTCCGCATCCACGCGAGCACCAACTCGGGCTTACTACGCTGATTGAGAGCACGCGCCGCGACCGCCCGCTCAAGTAGCTCAAGCCGGTCGCCATAGTCAGCGGCGAAATCCCACGTGTTCTGCATGTCGCGCAGGCCAGCCCAATCTACGAACCGAGGATCTTTGTCGAACGATAGAGCGACCGCCTCATCCGTCGTCCAGAACTCCGCTTTCGCCCAGTGGCTCCAGTCGGCCTTCGCCGAAGGATGATTGTATGAGCGCTCATGCTCTTGCTGCTCGGCCTGCTCGCGCTGCCTCGCCCCTATTTGGGAATGGAGCCCGTCCTCATCCACGCCGCGACGCTGGGGAGCGCTAGATGCAACTCCTGAAGACGCGCTACTCGATGAAGCTTTTCTTTTTCGCTTGGGGTGTTTACTCGGCATTGTTCGGCTCGTTCCAGAATGGTCCGAAGCCGTCCATACCATTGGGAAGGAGTGATGCTAGGGGTGCAACTTCCCGGACCTCGATACAATGCGCGCGAAGGGCAACCGGTTAGCTATCGCACAAAGTCAATGAAGGCCCGCTATCAAGCGCCATCCCAAGCGATGATTGGCCAAGCCCGACGTTCTCGATCAGGGATGGAGATTTGGTGGCAACTACACTTGTGATCTTAGCTGCCCACCACGCCGCCATCTTGACGCGCTCGCTCCAATACAGCGCGCGATGATATACGCGGCGGACCTGTCCTCCGCCGATGTGGGCCAGCTCGGCTTCAATGGCGTCGGCAGACCAGAGGCCGCTCTCGTTCAATAGGCTAGACGCGCTGGCGCGAAATCCGTGAGCAGTGGCTTCCTCCGCGCTGACGCCCATCCTGCGCAACGCACCGTTGAGGGTGTTTTCGCTCATCGGTTTGCCGGGAGACTGCGTTGAATAGAATGCTAGTTCCCTATACCCGGTGAAGGCTTGGAGTTCCTTCAACAGGCTGACCGCTTCTGCTGGCAGGGGCTTGCGATGCTCGCGCCTCATCTTTGCCCGTAACGCGGGTATGGTCCACACGCCTTGGTCGAGGTCGAACTCGGCCCATTTCGCCTGCCTAAGCTCGCCAGGTCGAGGATACAGCAGAGCCAGGAGTTTTAGAGCGATCCGCGTTTCCGGAGCGCCTTCGTATGCCCAAACGGCCCGGAGTAGCCGGGCGAAGTCATCGGCTTGCGTCAGTGCGGCGCGATGCTTCACGACCGGAGCCGCGATCGCGCCCCGCAGCCCGTAAGTGGGATCAACCTCAGCACGAGCTGTGGAGATGGCATATCGGAATACTTGACCAATGGCTGCCCGCAGTCGCTTTGCCGTTTCGAGGTTCCCCTCCCGCTCCACCTTCCTCAAGGGGACGAGAATGTCAGCGGCCGTAATGTCCCGGATTGGCCGGGTCCCGAAGCTGGCCTTCGCCATGTCTAGGAGCCAGCGTTTCTTTCCGACCGTGCCCTCAGCGCGCCCCTCCCGCTCAGCCTTTTCGAGAAGCTCGTCGGCTATCACGCCAAAGGTATTCCTAGCGGCGGACAGACGCTCCTGTTTTTCAACCTTTACTTGCACACCCGGATCGACGCCCGCCGCGATCAGCTCCTTGGCCTGATCGCGCCGCTTGCGGGCCACCGAAAGGGAGATCGACGGATAGGAGCCGAACGAGAGCGTCTTTTGCCTTCCGGCAAACCTGTACGACATGCGCCAGAGCTTCGCGCCTGTGGTTGAAATGTGGATATAGAGGCCGCCGCCATCGCTAAGCTTGACTGGCTTGGGCGCGGGCTTGAGCGAACGTAGGCGAGTGTCATTTAGGGGCATGGCTGGGGCCGTTGTTGGTATCGAAAACGCCAACAAAAATACCAACAAATTCGCGGGATACCAACATCCGGTGCCGGACGCGGTCGGTCCTCGCCGGACAAACAATGCTTGTTTTATTTGGATTTTATGGAAATATCGGACAATAAAAAACCCCGCCGAGGCGAGGTTTGGTGCCCAGAAGAGGACTCGAACCTCCACGCCTCGCGGCGCTAGTACCTGAAACTAGTGCGTCTACCAATTCCGCCATCTGGGCAGATAGCAAGGCGGGCGTGATACAGGCCCCGGAGAGGGGGATCAAGGGGTTACGCAAAGGCCTGATCCCGGCCTTTCCGGCCCGCGATTATTCGGCCTTTTCCGCGCCGAATTCGCCTTCGCGGCCTTCGACGATGGCGAGGGTCGCCGCGACCTGCCCGGTCGGGCCCTTGACCTCCCAGCTGTCGCCTGCGGACTTGCCATCCTCGAGGGGCATGCAAACCCGCGACTTGCCGCGCGCCGTCCAGCACAGGCGCTGGCCCTCCATGGCCCAGAAGCCATTCGCGCCGACGCCGGATGGATCGACCTGTGTCATCCGGCCGCCTTCGGAGAACCAGGCCCGGGTGACGCCGCCCTGGCTGTCCGTCACCGTAAGCGTGTTCTTCATGAGGGCGCCGAGCGTGTCGGCCGATGCCGGCGCAACGAGGGCAAACATGACGCAGGAGGCAAGAGCCATCCTCGCAAACGTGCGAGCCTTCATGTTTGCCTCCCTGCTGACCAATCCAGCTTACTGGAACGTCCACACTGCGCGCACGCCGAGTTCGTCGAGGCCCTGGTTGCGGCCCTTGCCGAGAATCTGGCCGTGGCTGAGGTGTTCGTAGATCGCCTGCACGCCCCATGTCTCTGAGAATTTCCATGTCAAAGCGAGCGAGGACCGGAACAGGTCTTCCGAACCGAGGAGGACGTGGTTGGATGAATAGTCGACCGCCTGCTGCGTGCCCGAGGGATACGGGTTGTTGACCGAGCCGTCGTGGAGGACATAGCCGAAGCCCGGTTCGATGCGGAAGCTGTCGCCCAGCGGGATATCGTATTGCAGGCCGAAGCCGGCGAAGGATGTATTCCCGTCGGTGTTGACCGAGGCCATCACATAGGGCTTGGGCGACCACATGAATTCGAGGAAGCCGGGCGACTGGAAGCGGATCTCGCCATCGATGTTGACGCCGGATTCCTTGTCGGCGTTCTTGCAGTCGGTGACACAGATATTGTGCTTCATCACGCCGAGGCGGACGCTTTCGATCTGCGCGCTGGCGGCGGGCGCCAGGGCGGCGGTTCCGCACACAGCCAAGGTTGCAGCGACAAGACCCCTCATGCGTTCAACTCCGGTTCGAACATCCCCGAAGCTAAAAAGCATGTTCGCGCGCAACAGTGAACTCCCGACGGCAGGGCGAGAGGTCCCTCCAGCCGCCTGATTCCGGCGGCAAATCCGCAATCCGAAACCCAAAGCAACCCGGCCCGGCCTAGGCTCGCCTTGGCCGGGCCCAGGGGCGCAGCACTTCATAGACCGGAACAGCGGTTGGCCCGGCCCTTTTCTGCGTCAGGAGGCGGCGGCGCAGGAGGAGACGCACGGCGCCCTGTACGGCGCTTTTCGAAAGGCCCGTGTCGTCCGCGATCGATTGAAGGCTGGCCTGCACCTGCCGCCGCCTGCCCTGCGCGCTGCAGGCGAGGAAGAGATAGACGATGAAAGCCGAGGGCGAGCGATCGTGCCCGACAATGTCCGGCAGCAAGGCTGAGATCATGTGCCGGTCAATCGTCACGCGCTGCATTGTGCGCTTCCTCCTACACCTGATCCAGTATGGTATTTGGTACTATAGTATCAATTGCAACTCAAATGGCGCTGGACACGCCTGGCAGGGCGCGCCTAGCGTTTTCCGTGGATCGCAAAGCGGTCTCGAAGGACAGGAGGGCGGGCGCCATGATCAGCTATGTGAAATTCGTCAACATCCCGGTGAGCGACCAGGATAGGGCGGTGGCCTTCTATACCGAGAAGCTCGGCTTCAGGCTGGTCACCGACCAGCGGCACGACGACAAGCAGCGCTGGATCGAGCTGCGCATCGGCGGATCGGACACCCGCGTCGTCCTGTTCAACCCCGACGGCAAGCCGCCCGGCGGCTTCTTCCCCGGGGCGCTAGCCTGCGATGATGTACCGAAGACCTATGAGGAGCTGAAGGCGAAGGGCGTCGAATTCGCAGGCCCGCCGACCAAGACGCACTGGGGCGCGTTCGCCATGATGAAGGACCCGGACGGCAACCAGATCCTGCTATCCTCTCGCTGAGGTTAGGGAGGCTGACGGACGCCCGCGCGCCGGCCTGGAATCTAGTGTCCGAACAGCCGCCAAGGCCCGGTTTCAGGCGGTCAATTCAGCCATTTCGGGGCCTGCTTGCGCTTGGGCGGCCCCCATGTAAAACCCCTCCACCCTGAACCGGGTCCGCGCCTTACATATGGGCCCGTCAGCCTGGGGTGAGATGGCCGAGTGGTCGAAGGCGCACGCTTGGAAAGCGTGTATACGGGAAACCGTATCGTGGGTTCGAATCCCACTCTCACCGCCAGCAACTACTTTCTTCCGCTTTACGATCAAGACCTTGGTAGACGACCACTTTCGCCGCCCCACATATCAGCCCTCAAACGCCGTAGGGCGACGAGACTGCGATCGGACGCGATAGCAAGCAGAAGCGTCGTGACGATACTGGAAGCGTACTTCGACGACACCCGCGCCGATGATGCATCACCCTTCGTGGGCTGGGATGAATTGGTGGGGGCGCCTGAGCAGTGGCGGCAGCTTGGCCAAGACTGGGCAACTCTGCTCGCGTCCCCACAGCGGGGAAACCCCCTCTCCAATACTTCGGCGTCAGCGAGTGCGCGCGCCATGATCTAGGCAGCCCATTTGCCAGCTACTCCGCGACGGAGAGCGACAACCTACGGTTCGAGATCAGGCAGGCTATTGCCAGGAGTGGAGTAGTTGGTCGGTTCTACGGTGTCGAAAAGCAAGCGTACGAGAAGTTGGTTGCCTTGCACATGTCGCGCACGAACAACAGCATGATGACCGCCATGGGCGTCATCATCAGTAGCGTCATGTAGAGCATGCTGAGATTGAAAGTGAAGTCAGACAGCGACGCGATCATCGCATACATCGCAAGATACATTGCGATGGAGCTGAGACCTTGCTGGATGAAATAGCTGCGATACATGAGGGCTCTCCAGCGGGTAGTCCCTCCCAGTTAGGGCTACGCACCCGACGGCCCATTCCCTTAGCGTGCGGCCAAATACTTTTCCGCAGTCGCATAGAGACGTGTCATCATCGCCGGAACACGCCGACAAGTTCTTCAATGACCTTTTCCTGTTCCGCGGCGTTTTTCGAGATCATCGCGCGGTGAACGCAATGGCCCAGATGCTGGCGAAGAAGATCGCTTTCGATGCGCGACAATGCCGAGCGCGCCGCGGCGATCTGCGTAACAATGTCGATGCAGTACCGGTCCTCCTCGACCATCTTGCTGATCCCGCGAACCTGCCCCTCGACGCGATTGAGGTTCTTGAGAACTTTTTCGGTCGCACTCTTTTCCATAGATACCCCTCCAGGGTACTTGAACTGATACCCCTATAGGGTATATATGCGGTCGAACAAAAGCAAGCCTCGGAGGCCGCCATGGCCCAGACCCCGACGTCCGCGCCCCTGAAGGATCCCGTCTGCGGCATGACGGTGAAGCCGGACGCGCCCCACCGCCTCATGCACGACGGCCATGAGATGTTGTTCTGCAGCACCGGCTGCAAAGCGAAGTTCGAGGCTGATCCGGCGAAGTACAGCAAGCCATCGGCGAAGGCGGACTACAACCACCAGCAGCGTGGCCACGGCCACAAGCATCACCACGACCACGAAGCACACGGCTCGCTCAAGACGGACGCCACCGCGGGCTCCAAATGGACCTGCCCCATGCATCCCGAGATCGTTCGGGATGGTCCGGGCTCCTGCCCCATATGTGGCATGGCGCTTGAGCCCATGATGCCGACAGCAGACACTGGGCCGAACCCTGAGCTGCGTGACATGTCGCGCAGATTCTGGATTAGCCTGGGTCTTGCACTGCCTGTTCTGGCGCTGGAGATGGGCCGACACCTTTTCCAGGTCGATGCACTTATGCCGCCGCACATCAACGGCTGGCTGCAGCTGGTGCTAGCAACGCCGGTCGTGCTCTGGGGCGGCTGGCCGTTTTTCGAGCGCGGCTGGGCTTCGCTCAAGACCCGCAACCTCAACATGTTTACACTGATCGCACTGGGGACCGGCGTGGCGTGGGCCTACAGCATGGCCGCGCAGATATTCCCGCAGAGCTTCCCCTCAGAGTTTCGCGACATGCATGGCCAGGTCGCGATCTATTTCGAAGCCGCGGCGGTGATCACCGTTCTCGTACTTCTCGGCCAGGTGCTGGAGCTGCAGGCGCGCGAGCGCACTGGCGGCGCCATCCGGGCTCTCCTCGACCTCGCGCCCAAGACAGCGCGCCGCATTCAGAACGGCGGCGAGGAGGAAGTGCCGCTCGACACTGTCGCTGTTGGCGACCGGTTGCGGGTCCGCCCCGGCGAGAAGACGCCGGTTGACGGCGTGGTGGTCGAGGGGCGCTCCACCCTGGATGAATCGATGGTGACCGGCGAATCCATGCCGGTGACCCGTGGCGCGGGCGACCGTGTCATTGCAGGAACGCTCAACCAGACCGGCGCCCTGGTTATCGAAGCGAAACGCGTGGGACGTGACACCATGCTTTCCCAGATCGTTCAGCTGGTTGCGGACGCACAACGCAGCCGAGCCCCAATCCAGCGTCTTGCCGATAAAGTAGCTGGCTGGTTCGTGCCGGCAGTTATCGTGATTGCGATCGTCGCATTCATCGGCTGGTGGATTTTCGGGCCGCAACCGTCCTTCACCTATGGCCTGATCGCAGCGGTTTCGGTTCTTATCATCGCCTGCCCCTGTGCCCTCGGACTTGCAACTCCCATGTCCATCATGGCTGGCATCGGGCGCGCTGCGCGTCAGGGCGTACTCATCCGCAATGCTGAAGCGCTGGAGCGCTTCGAGAAGGTCAACACTCTCGTTCTCGACAAGACCGGCACGCTGACCGAAGGCAAACCCGGCGTCATCGCCGTCAAGACTGCGGCTGGGGTCTCGGAAGCCGATCTCATTCGTTTCGCTGCTAGTGTTGAACAGCCAAGCGAGCATCCTCTGGCGCTCGCCATCGTAGCTGCTGCCAAAGAGCGCAAGATTACGCTCACCGAACCGACGGCTTTTGACTCGCCGACGGGTAAGGGCGTTGTCGGAAAGGTTGCTGGACGCGATGTGGCTCTTGGCGCAGAGCGGTATCTCGATGAACTCGATATCCCAACCTCGGCATTGCACAATGAGGCTGAGCGCCTGCGGGCTGATGGCGCAACGGCCATCTTTGTTGCTCTGGATAATCAGCTAGCAGGCGTGCTGGGCATCGCCGACCGCGTCAAGGCGACAACACCGGATTCTCTGAAAGCGCTTCGCGAACAGGGCATCGATCTCGTCATGCTTACTGGCGACAATCGCACCACTGCCGAGGCCGTGGGGCGCTCCCTGGGCATTGCCAGGGTCGAGGCGGAAGTCCTTCCCGAAGACAAGTCCCGCATCGTTGAGACGCTGAAACGCGAAGGACGGGTCGTCGCGATGGCCGGTGACGGCGTAAACGACGCACCGGCGCTGGCAGCGGCGGATGTCGGCATCGCGATGGGTACCGGAACCGACGTCGCCATCGAAAGCGCCGGGGTAACCTTGCTCAAGGGCGACCTTTCCGGAGTTGTCAAAGGCCGCGCCGTGTCGAAAGCGACAATGGCCAATATTCGTCAGAACCTCATCTTTGCCTTCGGCTACAATGCCGCGGGCATCCCGATAGCAGCTGGCCTGCTTTACCCTTTCTCGGGCCAGTTGCTTTCGCCGATGCTGGCAGCGGCGGCGATGGCGCTGTCATCCGTGTCGGTGATCGTCAACTCCCTGCGATTGAGCGCCGCCAAGGCCTAGCTGCAAAAGGCCTTTCGGCTCATAAGGGGCTCGAAGGCTGGCTGCGTACTACAAGTGAAGATTAACTCCCTGTCGTCACCATACAGCGCAGAACCTCGGAGCCAAGAAAGATGAGATCCCGTATCCTTGCCGCCCTCCTGCTCGGCGCCAGCCTCAGCGCCGGCCCGGCCTTCGCGCACGGCGGCATGGTCGAGACCAGTATTCACGACAAGCAATCGTTTGCGACTGCGCCTGAGAAGTTCGAAGTGTCGTTTGAGCATGACAGCGCGATTACGAGCCTCATGCTGATGTCGGCTGACAACAAGCAAATCGCAGTCAATTTCAAACCCTCAAAGACAATGGCGAGGGAGTTCAACATTCCGCTGCCGCACCTGAACAAAGGGACGTATACGCTGTCCTGGAAGTCGCTGGCAAAAGACGGTCACGCCATGCCGGGCGCGGTTCGCTTCACCGTGACGGGCGGCTAGAGACGTACCGGTGGATGCGCTAACGCTCGCACTCGTTGCGCTTCGCACCGGCCTCAACGTCTGCTCACTTCTGCTGATCGGTCTCGGCCTCCATGGCGCCCTTGGTATTGTCCAGCGTGAAGCGCTAACGCGCTGGCGCAGGTTTGCGATAGCGCTTGCGGCCGCAACTATAGCCCTGGCCTTCGCCCGCCTGCCCTTGCTCAACGTGCAGATGGGCGACACTTCGACGTTGCTCGATCCCGACCTGATGGCGCTTGGGTGGATGACGCTGGGATCTTCGTCATTGGCATTCGCGGTCGGCGCTGCTCTCGTGGTCGCCGGGTTCGTCCTGAGCCAGCGCGTCATCACTGCTACAGGAGCACTGGTCACGGCGTCCGGCTTCGCGCTTACAGGACACACGCAAGCGCTGGCCGATCCGGGCATCGCACCCTTTGCCGTTGGCCTGCACACAGCCCTTGCAGGATTCTGGATCACCGCGCCGCTGACGCTGGTTCCTAGGACTGCCACTTCGAGCGATTTGCTGCTCACGCGCCTCCAAAGATTTAGCGCGGTGGCGGTGCTCGCTATTCCATTACTGATCATCGTAGGAGTGTGGCTTGCCTGGACGCTGGCCGGCGGTCTCGAAGGCCTCCTGCAGACGGCCTATGGCCAGTTACTCCTGGTCAAGCTGGCTGCGGCGGCTGGCGCCCTCAGCTTGGGAGCGTTCAATCAGCGAATCGTGACCGCAAAAGTGCGGGATGACCCACCCGTCGGCCGGCGATGGCTGCAACGAACGCTCGTCATCGAATCATCGCTGTTCGCCGCTGCAATTCTGGCAATTTCAGCAGCAACCACCCTGACAGGGGCTGGCGAAAGACCTGTTGCGGAACGGATGCGTGAATTTCCCTCGGCGCGCGTATAGGCTATGCGAGGCGGGTTCGCCCCGGGAGCCAAGGATGCCAAACGACCTTGATGCTATGCTGCGCGCCCTCAGGGACGCACCAGCTGACCACCAGCTGGACGAGCTTACGGGCGACATCGCGGACCGCCTTGAGGAGCATCGTCTGGCGGGCGTTCAAACCTGGGGTCTCCGCGCCGCCGCGGCCGCTCTGGTGACGGTGACTGGAGTTGCGATCAGCGCTTCGAGCACGGCCGCCGCCGCGCCTGAGCCGTCGCCCTTTGCGCTCTGGTCCTCGCTCGCGCCATCCACGCTCCTGGGCGGTCAGCAGTGAAGCTCACTGTAAAAAGCGCCATCATTACCGTCGTGTTGGGCCTTATCGCCGGCATCGCCGGTATGGGGATTGGTCACCTGATATTCGCTGGTCCTGCCGCGAATGATGGTTCGTTGCACGCTGTGGTGCACCACGAGCTGACGCTGACCGCCAAACAGAACGAACAGATCGAGGCGCTTGAAGCCTCGTTCGCGACGCAGCGCAAGGCGCTGGAAGAAGAACTACGACAGTCCAATTCCGAACTGGCAGTTGCGATTCTCAAAAGCGACGATGAGGCAGGGCCTGACGTTGACGCGGCTGTCCATCATTTCCATGAAGCCATGGGCAGCCTGCAGGCGGAGACGATCAAGCACGTATTTGCGATGCGTCGTGTCCTGTCTCCGGTGCAGCGGGCCAAGTTTGATGACCAGATCAAGCAGGCGCTAACCGCCGAAGAAAAATGACGGTGGGCTCGCCGAACGAAAGTGATGGGGTGCTGGCGAAGCGCGCCCTGTCCGGTGAGCGAGCAGCGTTCAATATCCTGGTGCGTCGCTATCAGGATCCGCTCTATCGTTTTATCCGCCGCTATGTTGGTGATGCTGACGAAGCCTACGATCTTCTTCAGGAAACGATGATTGCAGCCTGGCAAGCGCTTGGACGCTATGATCCAGAACGCCCTGCTCTGGCCTGGCTGCGAAGCATTGCGCTCAACAAGTGTCGCGACTGGGCCCGCCGGCGGACAGTGCGACAGTTCTTCTTTCGCGCCGCTCCACTCGAAGCGGCCGGAGCGGCGTCCGCGGCGACGGACAGCCCGGAAGACGCCAACCTTGCCCGCCTGGACGCGGCGGTGGCGACCCTTCCGCTTCAGCTCAGGGAGCCTTTGCTTCTGACGGCCTTTGAAGGCCTGTCACAACAGGAGGCGGCCGCTGTACTGGGCGTCACAGTGAAAGCGGTGGAAACGCGGGTCTATCGGGCCCGCAAACTGCTAGCGGAAGCTCTGCAACTGGCTGCCAAATCGGATAACGGAGACGGCGCGGCTTAGGCGCAGTTATACGGCATTAGAACCAGGCCCGTAACCCGGCGACGAACTTGGTATCTTCGGCATCGCTGCCGCTGGCTCGGGCGAAGTCCGCTGTATCTCCGAATTTCCGTTCCCAGAGGATGCCAACGTATGGTGCGAACTCGCGGGTGATTTCGTAGCGAAAACGCAGCCCGACCGCGACGTCTGACAGACCTGAACCGGCTTCGATTTTGGTATCATCCTTGAGAGCAAGATTGATCTCGGCATTCGGCTGCAAGACGAGCCGTTGCGTTAACATCAAGTCGTACCTCCCTTCGAGGCGGCCAAGCACCTGTCCGCGCTCTCCCATGAATAGCGCCCCGCCAACCTCAAGCCAGTATGGAAGCAGTGTCTCTGCTCCGACGGCGAGATACGTTCGGTTTGGTTGCGGCTCGATATCATGGCGAAGGCCTATCTGGAGGTCTGTGTAGGGCCCGATCGCGCGCGAATAGAGCGCCTGTATCTCGGCATCTTTCAGGTCGTTCGCGCCCTCGCCTTCTGACTTGACGACGAGCCGGTTGATGTCTCCACCATACCAGGCCTCGAAGTCCCAGCGATACCCGTCCTCGCCATCGGTGCGGGCGTACTCCAGTTCATTGGCCACGAACTTGGAAATACGGACACCACCATGCTCTGCGCCAAGAAGGCCGCGGGCGCGGTCCATGTCGGCCTTACGGTAGAATACATCAGCCGCGTGATCCGTCGGCGGGTCAGGCGGAATTTCGTTCCCCGGCTCTGGCGGCGCGACTGCGTCTCCATCCATGTGCATGGAGTGATCCACCGCTTCCGGGCGGTCACCAGCATTCTGGTTGCGCTGCTCCGGAGAAGTCGCCTCCAGGAGCGGCTGGGTCGCGGGTTGCTGTGGCGTCGCCGGAGGCACGCCATGATCTTCATGTTGCGCATAGGCCGGGGCAACGAAGCCAGCGGCAAAAATGGCAATGAGAAGCGTCCGGGTCATGCCACAATCCGCTTCAACGGGCGGACACTGAAGATCTGAAACATGCCGGCGTGCATGTGGTAGAGCATGTGACAGTGAAAGGCCCAGTCGCCAGGCTCCGCGGAAAAATCAGCCTGTACCGTTCCGCCAGGGGCAACGATGACGGTGTGCTTGCGCGGCATGTGACCTGCAGGCGCGTTCTGAGCCAATTCAAAAAAATGCCCATGCAAATGGATGGGGTGCGCCATCATCGTGTCGTTCACGAAGCTGAGGCGAACACGTTCGCCAACATTGAAGGCATAGGGTGGCGGGTTGTCCGAAAACTTCTTGCCGTCGAACCCCCACATGAACCGTTCCATGTTGCCGGTCAGGCGGATTTCAAGCACACGGCCAGGCGCCCGCGTGTCCTTGTTGGGCTCCAGGGCGACGAGATCCTTGTAGACCAGCACGCGATGGCCGACGCTCTCCAACCCCTGCCCTGTTTCTCCAGTCCGGTCCTTGGGCATCAGCGCGATCATCTGCACGCCGGGGCCCATTTTCACCTGCGGAGCGTTCATCCAGTTCCGCATCGACATGTCCATGCCCATCTCAGACATGTCGCCCATGACATCGGAACCGCGCGCCCGTGGAGATGCCATGCCGGGAGACACATCAGCCGTCACGCCGTGGCCTGCGCCTCCGTGATCCAACCCAGCTGCGGCCATGCCGCGGTGATCCATACCCATGTCCTTCATCGTCCCGAGCGGGCGCTCGCGCAGCGGCGGAGTTTCTGCGGTCATGCCCTCACGCGGCGCCAGCGTAGCGCGCGCCAGGCCTGAACGATCCACTGCCTCACTGACGATGGCGTAGGCTTTGTCTTCAGCAGGTTCGACAATGACGTCATAGGTCTCTGCGTTGCCGATCTGGAACTCATCGATGACGACGGGACGAACATTTTGACCGTCGGCGCACACCACCGTCATCATCAAGCCGGGGATCCGGACATTGAAGATCGTTTGTGCCGCGGCATTGATGAAGCGCAGCCGCACGCGCTCACCTGGCTTGAAGAGTGCCGTCCAGTTGTCGGCGGTGTTCCGGCCATTGATCAAGAAGGTATAGATCGCACCGGTGACGTCGGAGATGTCGGTCGGATCCATGAGCATCTTGGCCCATTCAGCCCTCTCCGCGAGCGTCTGGTCTTTGCCGGTGAGAAGGCCAGCGACGGTCTGTTTCTGGTAGTTGAAGATACCGCCTTCCTGCTTGAGTTTCTGGAAGATGCGATGGGGGTGCATGAAGCTGAAATCGGAGAGCACAAGAACGTGCTCGCGATCATATGCAACCGGATCGGCGCCTGCTGGATCGATGACGATCGGCGCGTAATGGCCTTGCTGCTCCTGAAGGCCCGAATGACTGTGATACCAGTAGGTGCCCGACTGGATCAGGGGAAACTCGTAGGTGAACGTTTCTCCCGGCTTGATGCCGGGAAAGGCAACACCCGGTACACCGTCCATCTGAAACGGCACCAAAAGACCGTGCCAGTGGATTGAGGTATCTTCCGCGAGCCTGTTCGTGACGCTGATGCGGACTGCCTGCCCTTCCCTGAATCGCAGAAGCGGCCCCGGCACCGTCCCATTGATAGCAACGGCATGACCTTCGCGTCCGCCGATGGTGATGGATGCGTGATCAATGGTGAGTTTGATCTCGTTGCCTGTAAGTGCGGTGAGCATGGGTGGGATGCCGGGCGCGACGGTCTGCGCCCAGCTTGGAAGGAGATGGCTGAGCGCGGCTCCGCTTCCGATAAGCGCGCTGGTGCGCAGGAAGGCGCGCCGAGCCATGGATCGAGGATCAGATGACATTGCGGCTCCGGGGAGTATGACTCACGTCGCGATACCACGTGAATACCAGAAATACGCGCAGTCCGCGTGTCTCCCTCATTCTGCGATCTGTTTGATATGGTGGGAGCGTTCAGTAACCCAGCTCGTGGAATGATCTGGCCGGGCGTGAAGTGCAGCCCGTAACGCTAGCAGCGCGTTGCTAATAAGTCGAGCGAACGCTGTGTTACGGCGTGAGCGAGCGGTCGGGCTCGTCGCACATTCAAGTATGCAAATACGTTGATGAACTACGCAGCGCCAAGAACATGAAGCGAACCAGAATCACATGTTCGCGGAACAGCGTCTCTTGACGCTGCCGCATAGCCCCCTTTCGGCTCGGCGCTGCAGGTGCTGGCAGCCTTCTCAAGAAGCCTGGTGGCCCAATGCCCGACGGCGCATGAAAAGTAATAACTCCATGGCCTCGCGCTCAGGCCCGGCCGGCCGGCCGGTTGCCCACCAGAGCGCTAAGGTTGATCCGAAATAGCTGGCCGCGCCGCTCACGATCATCAGCACCAGCTGCAGGATACCCGAAGTTCCTGCGGTGAGGGCGCCAACTATCCAGACGCTTGCGGCCATGCTTGCTGTAGCGGTCAACGCTCTCCAGTTTGAGAGGACCTGGGTGGTCATGCCGACGCCGATAAGCCGTTTGGCGAGATAAATTTCCACGACGATTCCAGTCGCCCCACTGATGCACCGAGCGAACAGAAGACCAACCAATCCGCCAGAGAACAGGCCCGCAAAGATAAGTGGGTAACGGATTACAATGTAGAACAAGTCGCGCATGAAGAGCAGGCGCGTACGGCCAAGGCCCATCGCCAGCGGAGTCACGGGCATCAGGAACGCCTGCGCTGCGAAGACTGTGCTCAGGATCTGGCCGACAAGAGCTGCTTGGGTCCACTGCGGCCCCAGGACCAGTTCAAGCAACGGCGCAGCGACCAGCGCGAAGCCAACTCCAACCGGCATCGCAGTCGCGACGAGCAGGCGTTGCGAGCGGAGGAATGCCTGGCGAAGACGTTCACGATCATCCTGCAGCCGCGAGAAGGCCGGGAACAGGACGTTGGCAATCGGCGCCGTCGATTCTCGCACCGGAAGTGAAGCGAGGTTGTCGCCGACCGTGTACTGGCCGAGCGGGCCGTTACCCATCAGGGCGCCGAGGGCGAGTTGATCAGCCCGATAGTTGAGAGCGTTCAACCCCGAACTGAGCGCCATCCAGCTGGAAAACGAGAAGAGATTGCGCCAGTGAGCGAACGAAAGCCGCGGCCAATAGGGAACCAGCGCGTAGGAAATGATCACCCCCGTCGCTTGCGATACAAGCGAGCTGATCACTAGCGCCCAATAACTGTGGAACGTGACAGCGATTCCGACCGATATTACCAAGCCTACAATCTGCCTGATGAACTCAGTAACGATCTCCTGAGAGAAGGAGAGCCGGCGGCGATAGACGACCAGCTTGGGATTCATGAGGCCGCTGACCAGCGAAGTCGCTCCCAGCATGAAGCAGATCCCGATCAGGCGCTCGTCCTTGTAGGCTACCGCGACAGGCCAGGCGGCTATGGCCAAGACAACCCCGATTGCCACCGAGCGTAAAATGCTTAGCGTGAATGCGGTGTCGTAATGCTCCCGCTGCGGATCCTTGTGCTGGATCAGCGCTGCGCTGAGGGAGAGTTCCGTAATTGCTTGGACAATGGCGTAGATAATCGTGGCGATCGCCACGAGGCCAAAATCGGCGGGCGTCAGAAGTCGCGCGAGAACGAGCGTACTGACCAGCCCGAGCAGGTTGGAAACAATGCGCCCGCCTGCGGTCCATATCGCGCCGACAGTTAGCCGCTTGCGCACGCCTTCCACTAAAGTTCTCCACGCGATGCGCTGGCGATACCTTCCCCGCCGGCTTTCGAACATTGCAACCTTGGCGCCGAAATGCAGCCAGAATCACCCGTGTGGCGACCTGTTACCCCGCGTTCAGCGAATGCGCGTGATCAGCAAGTGACCGGCGGAGGTGTCGAACACCAACCCTTCCCGCCCGACTTTCGCGAAATACGCATCAACAGCCTTGCGGGCCCCTGACCAATCCAAGTACGCGCGCACTGCGACCGAGCCGCCAACAATCAGGTGCGGCATGATACGCTCAAGGCACGCGGTAACGGGCTCGTACCAGTCCACATCAATGTTCGCCACGGCGACCGGTTCGCTGACGACAACCGTATCCTGCGCCTTGCCCTTGATCAGCTGGACATTGTTATCTGCGATCGGAAATCCTAGCCGCTTGAAATTCTCTTCGACAATAGCGCGCAGATCGTCCTCGTAGAGATAGTATTTGCCGCCATCCAGGCCGACGGCTGCGCCCGAAGCAATCTCTTCATAACGCTTCTTCATGTCTCCGCCGTCGTTATCGCTGGGCGGCGGGATCATATCGAACACGTCATAGACTCTCATCGGACGCTTCGAGTCCTTCATCGCGCACATGAGGATGGAAGAGCCGCCGCGAGCGCACCCGGTTTCGATGATCAGAGCGCCGCTTGGCGCTGTCGCTCGGACCGCGGAAAGCAATTGCATTAGCTGCTTTTCAGATGAGTACGACAGGTCGTCTGCCCTCACCGTTGCCCAAGCTTTGCGAACCCGAGATGGGAACTGCTGCCGGCGCGCAAGCTCCATGGCTCTTCGGGCGCGCCGACGGAGCGCATGTACAACTCGCGAAACTAGCGCCTTGCCTTGTTTTGCAGTGGCGGG
>JADMIO010909288.1_pt1 | contig 47533 bp, 35 predicted proteins | sample 8958161 | NCBI WGS metagenome assembly JADMIO01 (sample SAMN16585339, study PRJNA669376) | soil metagenome | isolation source: Crop rotation soil | place: USA: Cullars Rotation, Alabama | collected 2011
CGGCGGTCGTCACGGCGGCGATGTTACGGACCTGTGACGTGAGGTTGGCGGCCATCGAGTTCACGGAGTCGGTAAGGTCCTTCCATGTACCTGCCACGCCGCGCACTTCGGCCTGGCCACCGAGTTTTCCTTCGGTACCCACTTCTCTTGCCACGCGCGTCACTTCCGAGGCGAAAGAGTTGAGCTGGTCCACCATCGTGTTGATGGTGTTTTTGAGTTCCAGAATTTCGCCTTTCACAGGGACCGTAATCTTCTTGGAAAGGTCGCCATTGGCGACGGCAGTCGTTACGGCGGCGATGTTTCTCACCTGGGCGGTGAGGTTGCCGGCCATCGAGTTCACGGAGTCGGTCAGATCTTTCCACGTACCAGCGACACCTTTCACATCCGCCTGTCCGCCGAGTTCGCCTTCGGTGCCCACTTCGCGGGCCACGCGCGTTACTTCTGAAGCGAACGAGGAAAGCTGGTCCACCATCGTGTTAATCACGTCTTTGATCTGCAAGATTTCGCCGCGCACATCGACGGTGATCTTCTGGGTGAGGTTGCCGTTGGCGATGGCGGTTGCGACCTTGGACATGTCGCGAAGCTGGACGGTGAGGTTGGAGGCCATCGAGTTCACGGAATCGGTGAGGTCTTTCCACACACCCGCGACGCCTTTCACTTCGGCCTGGCCACCGAGCTTTCCTTCCGTACCCACTTCCCTCGCCACGCGAGTCACTTCTGCGGCGAAGGATGAAAGCTGGTCCACCATCGTGTTGACGGTGTTTTTCAGTTCGAGAATTTCACCTTTGACGTCGACGGTGATCTTGCGCGAAAGGTCGCCGCTGGCCACGGCTTTGGTCACGTCGGCGATGTTACGCACCTGCGAGGTGAGATTACCGGCCATCATGTTTACGTTGTCGGTCAGGTCCTTCCATGTACCCGCCACGCCGCGCACATCAGCCTGGCCACCGAGTTTTCCTTCGGTACCCACTTCGCGGGCCACGCGCGTCACTTCGGCGGCAAATGAGCTGAGCTGGTCCACCATGACGTTGATCGTGTTTTTCAATTCGAGAATTTCGCCTTTGACGTCGACGGTAATCTTCTTGGTCAGATCGCCCTTGGCGACGGCGGTCGTCACGACGGCGATGTTACGCACCTGGGCCGTCAGGTTACCGGCCATGAGGTTTACGTTGTCGGTCAAGTCCTTCCATGTACCTGCCACGCCTTTCACTTCGGCCTGGCCACCGAGTCGGCCTTCGGTACCCACTTCGCGGGCCACGCGAGTCACTTCCGAAGCGAAGCTGTTGAGCTGGTCCACCATCGTGTTGATGGTCGTCTTAAGCTCAAGGATTTCCCCTTTCACGTCCACCGTGATCTTCTTGGACAAGTCGCCATTGGCGACGGCGGTCGTCACGGCGGCGATGTTACGGACCTGTGACGTGAGGTTGGCGGCCATGGAGTTCACGGAGTCGGTTAAGTCCTTCCATGTACCTGCCACGCCGCGCACTTCAGCCTGGCCACCAAGCTTTCCTTCGGTACCCACTTCGCGGGCCACGCGCGTCACTTCCGAAGCGAACGATCGAAGCTGGTCCACCATCGTGTTGATCGTCAGCTTCAGTTCCTGGATTTCGCCTTTCACGTCGACGGTGATCTTCTTGGAAAGGTCGCCGTTCGCGACGGCGGTCGTCACGGCGGCGATGTTTCTCACCTGGGCGGTGAGATTGCCGGCCATGCCGTTCACGGAGTCGGTCAGGTCCTTCCACGTACCTGCGACGCCTTTCACTTTGGCCTGGCCACCGAGCTTGCCTTCTGAACCCACTTCTCTTGCCACGCGCGTCACTTCCGAAGCGAATGAGCCAAGCTGATCGACCATCGTGTTGACGGTCTTGGCGGTGCGCAGGAATTCGCCTGCGAGCGGTCGGCCTTCAACCTCTAGAGCCATCGTCTGGGAAAGATCTCCCTTGGCGACGGCGCCGATCACGCGGCTGGTTTCGGAAATCGGATGGACCAGATCGCTGATCAGCGCATTGACCGCATCGACCTTGTCGGCCCATGAGCCGTACACTTCGCCGATGCTCGCTCGCTGAGAGATCTTTCCTTCTTTACCCACGACGTGGCTCAGCCGCTGAAGCTCCCGAGCCATCCGTTCGGAGAGTTCCATGACGTCGTTAAACGCGTCGGCGATCTTTCCATCCGTGCCTTCCAGGTCAACTGGCAGCCGAACGGAGAAATTGCCTTTCTTGAAGGCGAGAAGGGCCTCGAGAAGCTGGGTGCGGTTCAGGTGCTTCTCATCGGATTGGCCCACACGGTCGCTTAGAAGCGAGAGAATGGGCGGCTGATTCGGAACCTGGTTTTTGCGCTGCCGCGGCGGCAAAGCAGTCTGCGTCGCTGTTGCGCCGTCGCCGTTTGTTCTCTCAGGCCCGTCTCGATGACCATTTCGCTTTTCCGCTGCCGCTTTTCCGTTGCTCGCGCGCCCCATCGTCTTGGACTTCATAAAGATGTCTCCACCCGATTGGTTAGGGAACAGGTTTTAGACCGTTGTATTGCGCTTCTGGAAACGTGGCCGATCTCGCAATATGCGCTGGCCTCTGGGCTGGGCGTGATGACATGGCAGCACCCAGTCATTGGTCGGCGATGAAATAAAATTCTATCCATTAAGTGGTCTGGACTTAAGCCACGGTCCTGGGGGCGCAAGTTCTCCATTTTGGATAATCCACTCTATCCTAAACAGTAGGGCACCAATCGTGCAGCCCTAAAACTGATCTTTTTTTCCCTAGGCGAATAACAAGATCTTGACGTTTCGACTAACAAAGCTCTACAACGACAAGACATGCGCGGATTCCACGTTGTAGATCTGACGGCCCAGTGCGAGCTGCGCCTCCAAGCCCATTACGAGTACGAACTGCTGGAACGAATTGAAGGCGCACCGGAGCTGCTGGGCACCTTGGCGGGGGAAATCTGGCGTGCTCCAGAAGCTTTTGAACTCCTATTAACTCCCTTCGGCGGAGAAGGGCTCGTCCTGCGGTGGCGTGCCTCGGCCGACACCTCCGGGATCGCCACCATCCACAACGAACACAATTCCCTATCCGTCAGCCTCCTCGCCAGCGGCCTTGATCAAGAGAGCGACCGGCTTACCTTGGAAGCCTTCCAGCGGTACGTTGTCCAGGAACTTCACGATACAGGTTTTGAGCCGTCCTTCGACTTGGTCCAACTCGAGCAGCGTCCGCTCCTGGCGACCGTCGGGCTATTCGTTCCCCAGTCTGGTCCTCAAAAGCGAGTTTTTGCATTAGCCGATCGCTGCTTCGCCGCCGCCTATTTCCGCCGGCTGGGATTGGCCTGATCCAATCGAACCGCGAGCAGTATAATCCGTGTCGATGTAACAGGATAATGTTTTCGGGCGTTTCTGGGCTTCGCAGTCTGATTGGGCACCACGAATCTATTGGTGGCATCAAGCCGTTCTTGGTCCCGCTTTGTCGCTGGCCGGTCGATGGGAAAGCGAACTTGGCGCATCGAGATTGGCGCCGTCGGCGACTCCCACGCTGAGCTGATCGACAAGTTCCCCGCCAAGCCAGCCGGTAATTACCGATAGACCAACTCCGATTAACGACAGAACGATCGCCAGCAACGGCGGCGACTGCGGAGCGGATTTGCGCAGGAACCAACTCACGATGAATAGAAGGACGACCACCACGTTTCCCACGCCATGCATTAAGCCAACTCGCTTGGCACGGGTGCCCGCGGGAATCGCCAGCCAATCGATTAGCCCGAAGACCGCCGCGGCCAGTCCGCTGATGACGCCCAAGGCGATCATCCCAAATGCGATATCAGCCCATCTCCCGTTCTTTGTACCGAGATAGATCAGGTCAAAAATGATTGACCCGCCCAATACGCCAAGTGGAAATACGATGAGCATCTGATGGATCGGATGGCCGAAAAGTTTTGCGCGAGCTTCCATTGATATGACTCCTGCTAAGTACTTAATTAACGTAAGTCTGGCTGCGAGAATTAGTCAACATGATATTTGCCTATTTGGCCGCCGCTAGAATATTGTTTATGAGAACAGATGGACGAGGGCGCGACGGGAACCACCACCTCTTCGCAACGACGAAGGGGAGAATCTTGGTATTGCTTTGTCGAGGCCGGCGCACCGTCAACGAACTTGCTGCGAGCCTGGGATTAACTGATAACGCAGTGCGCGCACAGCTCCAGAGGCTTCAGCGCGACGGATTCGTTCAACAAGCTGGTTCACGCCGGGGTATTCGCAAGCCCCACGCAGATTATGAAATCACCGGCAAGGCTCGCGGACTGTTTCCAACTGCTTATGAACCAGTCCTTCGAGTTATCATGGATACGCTCTCGGAGGACCTTCCGCAGCAGACCGTCAGAAAGCTGCTCGATGATGTCTTAAGCAATCTGGCCCAGCAACATCTTGGCCGAATCGAAGGGCGCAATCTTAAGCAGCGGCTTATGAAGCTGATGAGCAAAATCGAACAGTATGTGCCGGGGGTTGAGTCGGATGACAAGTCCCAGGCCATCGTCATTCGATCTTGCAGTTGTCCAGTTGCATCGGTGACCGCCTCGCATTCGGAACTGTGCCAGACTGTTGCCAATACGCTGGGCCGATTGCTCCATACCCCTGTTCGCGAGAATTGCGAGAGAGGCGAGTGGTCTCAATGCTGTTTCACGATTCAGCGTGCTCCGAATTAAATCAGAGAAATATGCAAAGCGCTATTAAGTTCCCCACAGCCAGTCCCGGTCTCACCTTGTGGGAAGAATTTCCTGCCCCGGAAGAGGACAGAGATGATCTGCCTTGATTTCACTGACCTTGCCCATGCATGGCGGGAGCCCAGTCCAATCGGCATCATTTCGATCCATGGAGCAAACCATGGCGAGGAAACGTTATGGCAGGTGGCACATTGCATTTTGTCAATCCAGGCGGTTTTGGGTTCGATTTTCATTTTCGCGTCTGGGACCATGACATTTCCCGACATTTCCGGACATGTAGCGACAGCCAGCAGCTCTATCACATTGCTGAATCAATTCTTAGGCGCAGTTAAAAAGAGTTCGGGTTGGTTTTGGCAAATCGAGCGGACCATGAAATTTCGCGACATTTTTCGGAAGAGGTTTGAAGCGATCCACCTGGTCTGATCCAATCTCTAGTCGATTAATACGAATCACGCAAGTGAATGCAGGGACGGGAAAACTTAACAAGGAAACTGGAATTATTTCCTCGATCGCTTGATCGATTCACTACGGCTGCCTTGATTAAAGGCTTGGGCTTGGCTCAAAATGGAATGACTTCTCGTGAACCAACCGAACTTGCCAAGTCAACAAGGCTGACGCTGCTTCGTTCCAAAACCCTATAAGCAGCGTTGTCCGGCGTTGTCCCCCTTCTTATCATCCAATCAAAGACTCCCGACCTCCCGACCCCTTTGAAATTCTGGCCAATGAGAGGGGCCAATCCGGACGTCATTAAAAGAAGCAGGAAAGTCAAAGGCTTTGTGTAACATCGCATGGCTCACTTCGCATCTTTCGGTTTCTCAACTGGTGACGGGAGTCCAAAATACTTGGACAACAAAAGCTCGACCTCCTTTTTGTATGTCAGGTACGGGTCCGTTGTGTCTGAAAAGTTTTTCGGATCGCCTACAATGAAGACATCGTAAAACAATTCTCGCCTGCCAGGAATAGCAATGCCAGTTCCATACGTTCGAAGCACAGCACGAGTGGGGAGCGGTTGAGGAAGATTCGTTTTGCGTCCAACGAGTGGAATTTCAACACCGCTTTTCTCTTCTTTCGCTACCGATTTTCCCGTTCCCCAAAGCAGATTGGGATTACCAATTCGTGCAATGCCTTCATGATCGAAAGTTACAGCAATATCTGTGCTCTCTTTGGGATATTGAACACCGCCTGGCATATCGAAGACAATGAGCAGTAGCCCCTCATACTTATCGGGAATCACGTAAGTGATGTCCAAGCTATTCCCAGGGGAGGCACTAGTTTGGCCGACCATACACAGCAAGATGAGTAGTAAACAGATTGAGAATTGCGTGAAACATCGCATAGGATATCTCCGTATGGTCACTAGCGCATCTTATGGCTGATTAATCGTCTCCTAGACGAAGAAGTGTAACACCGATGCCGCCCAAGGCACCGGCAATGACGCAAATGTAGATATTGTTTCTACAAAGTCAAGCGGAGTTCCGAGTAAATATTCATAAACCAAATCATCACCTCACACCCGACGTGTTGAAGGTTTTCCAGAAATTCTTGATCGCGCCTGTTAGGCTTTCGTCGGCCGCTCCCGATTTGATCTCAACGGAGAAATTCCATGCCTGCGGAAAGGGGATTGGAAATGAGGACCAAAAAGGGACCCCGGTTTGGGACCGGTTGGGACTTGGGTTATGCTGGGTTTGGAGTTCGTTTCCGCACCTGTTTTTGCCACAGGTATGCCCAAAATGCGGCTGACCGAGAGTTGTTGTGCGGAGACGTAAGTTTTTTTTCGCGTCGAGAGCCGACACTAGATTGGCTGCGAGTTTTCGACGCTTTCGTAACTTGCTCCATTTGCGGATTTTGGATTACGATGCGGGCAGAGGATAGGCTCATGCGTCGAAATGCGTCGCTTCGCGTCACACTTCTTGTAGCAACCGCGGCGATTGTCGTGGTTGCGTCTATCGCCAGGCCTGACGAGGCGATCGTTAAGACCAAAGACAACAATACCTATCAGGGAGACGTTTCGGAAAGCGGGCCGAATTATATCGTGAAATCGCATGGCGGAGTCGAGACCGCGATTCCCAAGGTGGATGTGGCTTCGGTCGAGCACGTGAGCAATTACGTTGACGAATATCAGGCTCGGCTTTCGAGGCTTGATCCAAAAGATGTGGCGGGGCGTATCGCGCTGGCGCGCGATGCCTTTGATCAGCGCCAATATGATCTGGCGCGGAGCACGCTGGAGCAGGCGCTGGCGATCGATCCCAATAGCCGTGAAGCGACCGATCTGCTCGGAGTCGTCCAGACCCAGATTCGCCTTGAGCGGGCTAAGCTTGAGAATCCGCCTCCCGTGGCGCCGGCCACGCGCCCGCAGGTGGTAGCGGCGCCGGCGACCGATCGGCGACTGCTCACTGCGGCCGATATCGAAGCCATTCGCCGGGCTGAGCTTCAGCCTTCGGATACCAGTGTGCGAATTCGCTTTGACAGCAACGATGTGAAGAAACGATTTGCCGACAGTCAAAACGTTCCCTTCGTCGAATTCTCCACGCTTCAGCCGGTAGAACAGGCGATTCTGATCCTGGATCGAGGCGACGATACGATGCGCGACAAGGTGCATATTCTCACCGATCCGCAATCGATCCTGGAATTTCGCAGACAAATCCAGCCGCTCGTGCTTCAGAATTGCGCCACCAACGCATGTCATGGAGGCCCGACGGCGGCGGGACTTTATCTTTTAAATAATGCCGACAATGATGCTGTGACCTACACCAACTTCTTCATTCTCCAGAATTATCGCAAGCGAATCGACGCGGGAAGCGGCGTGTTCAGCGGGAATATGAAGCGCTTGATCATGCGCGGGCACGGCGAGCAATCGCTGCTGGCCAACTATGGGCTGCCGACCAATATTGCTGAGTTTGATCATCCGCTGGTTGGCGGCAAACCGGTGCAGCCGACGTTTCGCAATAAGCTTGATCCACGCTATGTGATGGTGGTGGAATGGATGAACAATTCGCTGAAGAACATCGATCAGGATTACGGGATTCACTACGTTCCCCCCAGCCCACCGCCACCGGCGGTTCCGCCGACCGGGCCGGTTGAACAATAGCCGGAGACCGGCTCACTTTTCGTTTAGCAGCGCCGCTTGCGGAGCGTTTCCAGCAGAATCAGGAATATGCAATGCCCGCAAGGGCCGCTGAACAGTTGAATTCGAACAGTTGAAGTTCAAAATGTCTTCCCTGCTTTTTCCACCCATGTTGTTGTTCTTCTTGTCGATCGTAGTCACGCTCGTGGCTGTGATCGTCTCGCATCTGCTGCGAAGGCGAGAGCGAAAAGTGCTCTACGCCTTGGCCAGGGAATGGGGGATGCACTACAGCGCATATGATGTATTCAACCTGGCACCGCGGGTGGCGGCCCATCTCCCGGTGATTGGAGCTTCCGATGTACTGGTCCGCGACCTGATCTACGGGATGCAGCCGGCGGGAGGACACCGCTACATCTTCTGTGCCGAATATACGGCGGGGGTTGTGCGCTCGAAGAATCGCCGGCGCTGCGTGGCGTGCGTTATCGAAAACGCAATTTGCAGCCGCGCGACCAGCGATGAGGCGGCGGCTGCCCCAACTGCCGGGGCCGGTGCGGGTACGAAGGGCTCATTGCTCTTGCAGGTTGCTTCGGCTGATTTGCCATTTCTTGAGCAGTATCGTTCGCTGTCTCCGCGCGGGACAAAGCCAAATCCAGATTGAAACGCGAGACGCAAGGGAGAGGAATAGACCGCAAGCGGGCGATCGCGCTGCTCTGTGTTACTGCGCGCCAATTGCGGGTTGGCGGTTCAAACTTCTTTTGTTGCCAATATAAAAATCGGCGGGACAGGCTAAACACCTGTCCCGCCGATTGTGTTGCGTTCCTGCGGATCTTTAGAACCGCTTCAAACTGCGTCCTACTTTTCAGTCTTGAGGAACAGCAGTTGAGAACCATCACGATTCGTCACGTAAATCTTAATGCCCTTGCTCGGGTCTTTCTTGGCAAGCGCCTCGCGGGCATCGTCGGCTGATTTGATCGACGTGTCATCGATCTTGGTGATTATGTCGCCTGGCCGGATGCCCGCCAGGTACGCGGGGCTGTTCTGACGCAGGACTTGCGTTACCAGCGCGCCTTGGGCACCCTGGTCGAGTCCGTATTGCTGCGTCAGTTGATCGTTCGGTGAAGAGAGTCGCAAGCCCAGGCTTTCGGGTGTCGTCTGGCTGCCATTGCTCTTTTGCTGTTCCTCGGCTGCCGAGGCAATCGCGCCGGGTTCATCGGGCTGTTCGCCGAGCTTCACCGTTACGTCCTGCTGTTTGCCATTGCGGATCACTCCGAGCTTGACATCAGTCCCCGGCGGGGTGGCCGCGATCTCGTTGCGCAGGGATTGAACATCATCGACCTTCTTTCCATTCAGCGAAGTGATGATGTCGCCTTGTTCGAGCCGGCCGGTCGCGGGGGTCTTATTCATGATCCCGTTGACGATCACGCCGGTGTTTTGGTGATAACCGAGCGCGGCGGCGAGATCCGGCTCTTTGCTTACGTCGCCGATCTTCACGCCCAGCCATCCGCGAACAACTCGGCCTTTGTTCTTAATCGCTTCAAAGACGAACTTGGCCTGGTTGGCGGGGATGGTGAAACCAAGCCCCTGGAAGCCGCCGCTTTCGCTGGCGATTGCGGTGTTGATGCCGACGACTTCCCCCTTGAGGTTCACCAGCGGGCCACCGCTGTTGCCCGGATTGATCGGCGCATCGACTTGAATGAAGTTCTCATAAGCAAACTGGTTGCTGATGATGTTCGCCTGGCGGTGCAGCGCGCTGACAATGCCGTGGGTCATTGACCCGACGTATCCGAACGGGCTACCAAAGGCCATCACGATATCGCCTTTCTCAAGCGTATCGCTGTTTCCCCACTTGGCGGGAATCAGGTGGTCGGCTTCGATCTTCACAACCGCGATGTCACTTTTGGGATCGGCGCCAACAAGCTTGGCATCTTTGATCTCGCGTCCATCCCAAAGGGTGACGACCATTTCGCTTGCTCCGCCGGCAACATGATTGTTGGTCACGATATAGCCGGTCTTGCCGTCGGTTTCCATGATCACACCGCTGCCGGTTCCCTGTTCCTGCTGCTGCTGGGGGATGTCAAAGGGAAGGTTTTGCGGGATGTCCGGCTGGCCATCGCCGTCGCGGTCGGGGAAAAATCGACGAAGCCTGGGGCTGTCGGTCAGGCGTACGGTTTTGCGGACGTCAATGCTGACGACCGAAGGCTCGACCGCTTTGCCGACTGCTTTATAGACGGCAGCCATATCCTGAATGTTGGCGATCTGCTGGCGAGTTGCTTCGACTTGCTGTTGTGCGTGGGCAAACTGCACATCTCTGAACAGCCCGCCGCCGACGAACCATGCCACCGCCAGCGCGATGCCCAGACCCAATCCTGTAAGCGAATGTCGTACGACTTTCATGTGTTACTCCCTTTGTGAATTCTCGAAACAAAGGATTAAGGCAGAATGATGAAGGATGAACAAAGCTAGGCATTGAGAGAATAAAGTTGGGTAGTGCCTCGGTGCTCTCTGTTTTCTCTGTGGTTGATTCTTCATCCTTCTGCCTTCATCCTTCATCCTTTTCGTTTAGGAACTTGACCTTTTCTTCGGCCGGCATTTGGTATTGATGTTCAGTGGCAGGATATTGTGCACTTCTGACCATCTGTACGTAACCGGCAATACTTTCTTTCAATACCGAGGCAACATCGCCCAACTGGGGCACAAAGCGTGGCCGATGTTGGGTGAGGGCGATCCCGTCATGCGTCACAATCACCGACCCATGACAAGCCGGGCCGGCACCGCAACCGATAACCGGAATGGCAGTCCGCTGTACAACTTTGGCAGATACCTCAGGCGGAACCGCTTCCAGAAGCAGGGCACAGGCCCCGGCGAGTTCCATTTGCAAGGCAAGTGCCACAATCGATTCAGCTTCTGCGGCGGTTCGACCCTGAAACTTGTAGCTGCCTAACACATTGACCGTCTGTGGCTTGAGGCCAATGTGCGCCATCACCGCCACGCCGTTGTCGGACAACTGCTTAACAAGCTCGGCGTGGGCGGCTGCCACTTCTAATTTCACACAGTCGCAGCCCGAAAGTTTCACCATGCGGCAGACCGAACGCACACCCAATTTCACATCGCCCGCGTATGAGCCAAACGGCATATCCGCGACCAACATGGCCAAGGGTGCGCCGCGCCGCACCGCGGCGGTGATTTCGATCATGAACGAAAGGGGGACGGGTAAGGTGGTCGTATGTCCAAGTATCACATTGGCCGCCGAATCCCCTACGAGCAGCATAGGAACTCCCACCTCCTGCATGAGCCGCGCAGTAGAGTAGTCATAACAAGTAAGCATCGGAATCTTCGCCCCGGACTGCCGGGCGGCGCGGAGATCGGAGAGGGTGAATTTCCTGGTGAGAGGTTGATTCATACCTTAAGCATTCTAGCCGCCATTTGGCTACCGACGTAGGAGGAGATATTCATGATCGCACTTTGTCAAAGACACGCGATTCGGCGGACTCTACCGATCCGTCGCCTCGATCACATCAGGCAGGTTCTGTGCTCCGTGAACGACGCGATATACCTCGACCACGCGGCCGACCGTTCGAAAGAAGATCAAATAGTTACGGTACCTTGAAACAGGTGTAAAACGCATTCCTTCCAATGCTGGATTGCTCGTTACCCACATTGTTCCAACATTGGGGAATTGCGCCAGACTTCGAATCGTCTTCTCGATACCGTCCAGGACTTTTTCGGCCGCAGAAATATTGTGCTGGGAGATGTATGAATGGATTCGCAGGATATCGCGGCGCGCTTGCTTGGTACGGCGTATCCTGCGAATCATCGGCGCTTGCTCCGATGGGATTTGCGAGCCATTTTGCGAGCGGTTTTCCTTATCTCTGTCCAGTCCGCATCATCCATCTCGACAGTCGCACCAGTTTGAACTGCCTCTAACAGCAATGGTTCAATCCTTGCGCGCTGTTGGCCGGCGCGGGCTTGGCGAAGCATGTCGCGAATGAACTCGCTTGCAGTTCCATAACCGCCAAGCTGAACCTGTTCATCGACCCATTCTCGAAGCGTTGGAGGGAGGGATACGTTCATTGATGCACGCATGGTGTCATTTTAGGCATAGCATTGATGTGCCACAAATTGTGGCACGAACAATTCTTACTTCGGCCCCATTGTCACGATTGTCATCGGATCAAACGGAAAATCCTTCATTAACTGCCGCAGCGTGTCGGGAGTGATTGCGTTCAGTGTTTCGATGTCCTGCTCGAGCGAGCGGTATTCATGATTGTAGATCCACATTCCGCCGATCGAGCGCATTCGCCCGCTGGGGATTTCGCCGGAGAGGACGATGCTGCTGGAAATCTTGTTCTTGGCCCGCTCAACTTCGTCGTCGTTTAGATCGTGCTTCACCTTTTCCAGTTCCTTCAGCGCGATGTCCAGGGCCTGCTCGGTGCGATCGGGGGAGGTGGTCAATGCGATGAAAAAACTGCCGCAATTGTCGTGGGGATAGAAACTGAAATCCGCATCTTCGGCGATCGCATTATCAACCAAAGCCCAGTAAAGGCGGCTGCCGTCGGAATCGCCGATCACATCGGACAAGACTCGTGCCGCAAAGCGCCGCTCATCCTGGGCGCTGGGGCCTGGAGTCATTGCCATGGTGTATTGACGATTCAGTTTTGGATCAGTCAGAGCCTGTTTCTGCGGCTTGTAAATGGGCTGCGGCTGCTTGCGCGGGGCATCGACGGGGGCCCAGCTTCCGCAGTATTTTTCCGTCCATTTCACGACCTGCTCAAAATCCATCTGGCCAGTCACGGCGAGCACCATATTTCGCGGGCCATAGCGATGGCTGAAATAGTCCACCATCTGATCGCGCTCGAGCTTCTGAACCACCTCGGCCGGTCCCAGAATGCTCTGCGAGAGGGGATGATTTCCGAAATGCGTTTCCATCAGCTTTTCCCAGAGCCGATGGCCTGGATCATCGAGGTACATCGCGATTTCTTCCAGGATCACCTTTTTTTCATTGGTAAAATCCTCGACACGAATCGCGGGGCGGAGCAAGTGCGACAAGTGCTCGATGGCGCCTTCGGTAAATTCGGGCAGGACGTTCGCGTAGTAAGCAGTCATCTCCTGCGTCGTGAATGCGTTATAGCGGGCGCCCATTTCGTCAAAGATCCGGTTGACGTCTTCCCATGTGTATTTCGTCGAGCCTTTAAACATCATGTGCTCGAGAAAATGCGAAACGCCATTGATCTCCGCAGACTCATCGCGCGACCCAGTCTTTACAAAGAATCCCGCTGCAAACGAATGCGAATCGGGATTGATCTCGGCGATGATATCCAGGCCGTTTGAAAGCTGATGATGATGAAAAGGTAGAGGCATTTTTCGTAACACGGGCGTTCTCCCCGTGTCTTTCTCAATTCATTATTTAACAATCACGGGCCAGACGCCCGTGTTATGCAGGGACTTTCAATTCCTTCGGCCCAACGATGACGATCGTGAATGGGCCGGGTTTGTTGCGCTTCAGGTAGTCGTTGACCTGATCCACGTTAACTGCTTCGATCGCTTTGCTGATCTCATCGAGCGTGCGGATTCGGCCACGCATGAAATAGTCATGGGCGATTGCGCCGGCGCGGGCGGAGGTTGATTCGCCGGACATGATGATGCTGGCCTTAAGGCCGATCTTGGCGCGGTCGAGCTCTTCTTTGGAAACGCCTTGCTCGAGGCGATGAATCTCGGAGATAAAACAATCGAGAGTCGCCTGGGCGCGGTCGTTACTTGTGCCGGCATAACCGAGAACGCTGCCGATCCCTTTCAGACTCGAATAGCTGGCGCCGACGGAGTAGCACAGGGCCCGTTTTTCGCGGACTTCGGTGAAAAGCCGCCCACTCATCCCGCCGCTGAGACACTCCACCGCCATCCGCGCGGGGTAGTAATTCTCATGCGTTTCCGGCACCGAGTCGTAGGCCACCCCGATGTGGGTCTGTTCGCTTTTCTGCTGCTCGAAATGGAAATTTCCAGGCGGCGGCAGAAGCGTGAGCGCCTCATTTCCGTGGCCATCCCAATCGCCAAAATGCTTTTGAACCGCTTGCTTGACCTCGTCAAATTCGATATGGCCCGCCAAGGCAATGATGGCGTCTTTCGCGTGATAGCGCAGCGCAAAGTCAGCTTTGCACAAGTCGATGGTGAGCTTTTCCAGATGCTCCTTGATCCCCATCGAATTGCGTCCGTAGGGGCTTGGCCAATGCCATTCACGAAGCTGGATGAGAACCTTCTGGCGTGGTTCATCCTCCAATCCAGCAAGCGATTGCAGCGCCAGATCGCGCGCCGCGATAAATCCTTCTTCGGGCAGATGGGGGCGGCGGACAATATCAGAATAAGCCCCAAGCGATTCGAGCACTTTAGTGGCAAGCCCCGCGCAAGAGAACCGGGTATGATGCACGCCCACGCCGCTGGCGCGCTGAAGGCCTAGACGATCGAGATATTCGGTAAGCTGCCTGCTATCGCGCGAGCCCGCCCCTCGGAGGACCAGCTCGGCCAGTACCGTTCCCGCGCCAGAGCGATCCGGCGGATCATTGGCCGCTCCAGCGGGCAACAGCAGCGTCATCGCCGCCGACTGCATCCCCGGCATCTTTTCGCAAAGCAGCGTCAATCCATTGTCAAAGGTGTGCTGAAAGTATCTCTTTTCCGCCAAATCAACTCCCTTCATGCTCTTGAGTTCCTTTGTGACGCAGGATTATAGGCTTTGGCGCGGGAACGGGAAGGACGCTGAGAATCCTTGCCGGCTTCCAGGAAAATCTCAATTAAGCTCTTCTGCTGGCTGCGCGAAAAGCTGGTTTCCTACAGGGATTGGTGGCACGTTTAGAATCGCCGTTTATCCGATCTATAAATGATCACGTCGATCGCGCATCCGGAAAACGGTAGTTCACTGGTAGTGAAGCGTTGCTTGACCATCGCCGATGTTTCACATATAGTGAAGTCCGGGAAATGAGGATCATCAAGATATCGACGTTGCGGCGGTTCTGGATGGCGCATCGCGACGCTGAGAAGGAGCTGCGGACCTGGATTAGAATTACCGATGCTGCGCTATGGGCGTCGCCAGCGGATATAAAACGGCAATTCGGTGCCCGTGCCGATTTTGTCAAAGTCGCAAGCGGTAACACTGTTGTGGTCTTTGACATCGCCAACAATCGATACCGAATGATTGCGGCAGTTCATTACGATTTTCCACGCGTATTTGTCCTGCGTATGTTCGATCATGACGAATATGACCGCAAGAGATGGAAAGATGAGCTATGAAGCACACAACCAATCCTTTTCCAAGGACAATGCCAAAAACGTTTAGCGAACTCAACGCGCTACACCCCTTGCGGCCGATCAATGACGAGGTTGATTTGAGTAGCGCGGAAGAAATGATGGATCATCTTGCGGTGCTCGATCGGCGGACGAAGGATCAGAACGACTACCTTCAAACCCTGATCCTGCTGACGGAGGCATATGAGGTTGAACAGATTGATGATGCATTGGATCGTTCTAAATCCACCGGGCTGGATGCCCTGAAATATCTGATGCAAACGCGCGATATGAAGCAGGTTGACTTAGCGAAGCTGCTCAAACTTAGTGCCAGCGCCGTGTCGATGATTCTATCTGGCGATCGGCCTATTACCGCGGAGCACGCTCGGAGGCTGGGAGCGCATTTCGGTATTAGTGCGGCTGCGTTTCTGTGAGCGTTTGCAGCTTACACTTCATCAATATGTTTGAAGAACCTGAAGAACAACCGGTAGAGCGCGTGATCAGCCCGGCGGAGCGCGCGAAAGAAAAATCGGATGAATTCCGGATGCACGCCGAGCTGGCGGCGGTCTTTGAGGGGCATCGGAAATTCGATGCGGCGATTATCGCGGGACTCGATCCACAGATTGCGCGCGACAGCCAAAAGACGATTGGCCGGCTCGAAAAATCGCGATCACCCGACAGCCCCATTTTGCCGGAGCAATCGGCAGCGGATGCTGCGCAGTTGCTTGATCTTCCGGCAGCCAAAAGCATCTCGACTAACGATTATCACATTTATCGCCGCCCCGGCGAAGTGATGATCATCCGCTGGCTCCACGGGGATCAGGTGGAAAGTTTCTACACCCGCCTGCAAGCACACTTTGACGCGGCCCTGAAACAGTATACGGAGGAGGAGCGACAGACTCATGGATGGAAGCAGGACCCGCAAACTCTTGCTTACCTCACGGCGTTGGATGCGATCAAAGTGCGGATGGATGAGAAGTATCTTCGAGAGATCGTTCGCAAGCACCACATATTCGTTCTCTCGACGCAAACGGCCGACGAGATGGACATCAGCCACCTGTGCGATTTTGTGATGGGTGTTGAAGCTTCAGAAATTGTCGGCAGCGCATTGGCGCCGCCTGATAATCCGACCGAGCGCGATCGAGCCTGGTTCTTCAAGCTTTTCTCGCTTCGAGGAAGCAAAGGCGATCAGGAGCAAATGTGCTTCTTCACGTATCTGCAAAAATCGGATGAGTTCTGATCCATCATGCGATCAAGACAGGCGGCGGAACGTAACTGCTGCGAATCTTGCCATTGGGATCAATACTGCTCTTGAGATCGCACGGATGCGCTTCATCGCCAAGGCCCCAGTCCTTGGAGTATTCGCCGGTGATCCATTCCAATTCCGCTTTGGTGAGATTTGGCTTGCTGGTAGACTCGGCCGCTTCCTTGATCTCATGCTCGTTGAGGAAAGTTCCCGTGATGCTCGTCAGGGCAGGGTCCATCAGTAGCCACTTGCACGCAAGCTGATGAACGGTCATCCCATGTTCCTTTGCAATCGGACGTACGAGTTCAAGCTTTTTCAACCCGTAGACCTTCCAGGCTTGATCGCGGAACTTGCGGTGATCGTTTTCCGAGATGGTCGTATCGATCTTCACGACATCTTTAAGGATCGAGCTGTTGTCGTGCACGCGTGCGAGGACTCCGGCATGTTGAGAGCGCGCCACTTCGCAGAATTCGCGGCCGGGGTTTTGCTCAAACATGTTGTAGACGGTCTGGACGGCTTTGGCGCCGTGATCGAGCATCGCTTTGACGCCTTCCTCGCGCCAGCCGATCGCTGGACCAAGAGAGACACCCCAGGTTTTGATTTTTCCTTCGTCTTTCAGTTTTTCCAGTTCTGCAAAAGTATCGTCACGGAACTGCGGCAGCTTGATGTTGTGAGCCATGTATAGATCGAGATAGTCTGTCCCGAGTCGCTTAAACGATTGTTCCAGTGCGAAGCGCATGAACTTCGGGGAGAAATCCTGTTTTCGCTCGCGATGGGAGCCGGCTTCGCCGGGGTCGGAGTAAAAGTCGTAGCCGAATTTGCCGCCGATCTCTATTTTACTTCGATCGATGCTGGCATTTTTCATCCACTGTCCGAACAGCGTTTCGGCGCGTCCATTTCCATAGGCGTCGCCGTTGTCGAAGAAAGTGATTCCCTGATCCATCGAGAAGCTGCACAATCGATCGCAGTCTTCCTGGGTATAATGTCCCCACCAATCGACCCCGAAAATCCAGCAGCCTAGGGAAACCGCGGATACCTCAAGCTTCGTATTTCCAAACCTGCGTCGCTCCATGGGAAGTCCTTTCGAACTTCATCATAAGGACTATCCTCGAATGAGAAAAGCCGAACAATTACAACCATGGACAGCGCGTAACAAAATCCCAGCGCTGTGGAGCAAGACGGTGCTTTTTCGGATTTCCTTCAATGTATGGAACGCGGGTAATGACGTCGTGCTTGGTGAAGAGAAGGACCTTGAAGGGACGCGTGGACCAGATTGGATGGGTGTTGGGGATTGTCGCGATGGCGCGAAGCGAGGTCGAGGACTCCAATGCAAAATTGCGCCACATTTCGTCCGAATGGTGTTTGTGAGCGCGGATCAGTGCGTGCGCGTGGTCGCGGAGGATTGCGAATGCCCAGCAGGTGTAATGGTTACGCTCGATAACGCGCGCGAACGCATTTGCGATGATCTGGCGCATATTCTCGTCAAACCAAATTACCGAATGTTCCAGCAGCGGTTCAGCTTCTTCATGGAATTCGCGAAGTTCATCTCGCTTTGGTTGGATCCTCTTCCTACCCTGATGGATTTCACCGAGTGATTTGAAATCTTCTTTCAGTATCTGTTCCGATCCGCTTCCGCGAAGATCGTTGGGTAACCAGTGACCATAACCTGTAAAGACAAGATGCGCCGCGAGCGTGACTCGACTAAGGTGGATTGGAGGATTCGGCATCGATCGGGTCTCGAAGACGTCGCGATGGCGCAAGCGATTCTGACAACGCTTGCGCCATCGCGAAAGAATCAGACACTCTTTCGTATCCGTCGCATCAGCAGAACAGCGCCTGTCGCGTAAAGAAGTGCGCTGGGTTCCGGAACATTCACTATCGGCAATCCCAATGACGCAAGCAATCCGTCGAGCGGTACACCGTTAGGTGATCCCACCCCGACTTGCCAATTGTGCGCCAACAACCCCAAGTCAAAGGAGTTGGTCAATCCATCTGAATTGAAGTCGGCGCCGAGCCAGTTCTGACCTGACTGTTTAAAGTGGGATGCGAGAATGTACAGGTCACGAAGATCGACTTTGCCATCGAGATTTGCATCGCCGTCGATGCCGGAGGTCTGAAGTTGGAGCGAATTTGCGAGGTAGATGGGAGTAATGTGCAGTCCCGGGTAGCCGGTGTCGTTGACCAGCTCGAATTGATCAGAGCGGCTGGCAAAGCTGAGAATGTCAAAACTCATGCCTGGAAGGGGAGTAAATCCATTCAAGGTTGAAACACGAAGCTGACCATCCAGCGTGGCCGATCCGGTGATGTCTATCGCGTCGTATTGAGTTCCGCGATTGGTTCCGCCAAGCTCGATTCGAAGTTTTGCGTCGCTGCCGAAACGGACATTACCCGCAACGGAGATGGCTGCGGGGGAGAAACCTGGGGTGATGTCGGATTCGAAATTAACCGATCCGCCGCCGGTGATGCCGGTGCCGCCATACGAGCCGAAGAAGCTGGCGACCGAGCCGGGGGAAACTTTGATCACGGCAAAATTATCGTTGGTTACGTCATCCCAGAAAGTGACGTTAGCATTTCCCGAGACGATGATCGACGAGCCGACAAAATTATGAACATCGCCATAAACGTCGGTGATTCCCGCGGAGAGCGCGATGCTGCCAATGTTATCGAACTGCGCGGAGCGCAAGGTTCCGCGCCCGGTGATTCGCCCCACGTTGGTGATTCCGCCGGTAAAGTCGGCGACTCCGCCAAGCAGATTGATTAGTCCGATGTTGTAATGGGGGAAGTTTCCGAAGATGAGCTGGTCGGTGGCGCCGATGCGGACCTCGCCACCAAACTCATTGCTGAGCGTTCCAAGCCTGCCGGTTCCGCTAACCAAGCCGTAATTGACCAATTGGCCGGTGGCGCGGGAGGTGGGGGAAGCGAGTTGAAGCAGACTATAATTGTAGATCGCACCGCTGGCATTAAGCGCTCCTCCGTTGATGTAGACCTGGGAGTCGATGTCGATCGTAACGCTGCGTCCGTTTTCTGTGGCGATTCTTTTGCTCGAGTCGATCACGTACGTCGATCCGAAGATTCCAGTGCCTCCAAATTCCAGATCCCAGGTGGTGAGCTTGAATGTCCCGGAATTGAATTGCAGCGCCGCGAGGTTTCCCGTAAGCGATCCGGTTGAAAAGGTTCCGCCCGAGATTACCACAGGATTCGCCGAGGAAAGCGTGGTCGTGCCCGAGACGATCAGCGTTCGAGTGGCGGGAAGACTGATGCTGCCGGAGCCGAGAATCGGATTAAGCGCCGGATTGAAGTCGCTGGCGGTCAATGCAAGCGTGCCGGAGTTGAAGTTGACCGACCCAATGCTGGTCGTGATGTTGGCGGCGCCGAAGTAGCCATCGGTGACAGCAAGGGTCCGGGCAGAAGTGAGGACCAGCGGCGTAGCACCAAATTCAACCGACCCGCCGGCCACGACAATCGCATTAGATACACTCAGGATAGCGCCAGCATTGTAAAACGAGCTGTTGGGATTGACGGTGAGGGTCGCAAAGCTTGCGGTGCCCGAATAAAGATAAACGTGGCCCACGCCGCTGCCAGTGATTTCGCCCAGGCGTGTCGCACCGCCCGTATTGAGTGAGCCGGCATACAGGTTGAGTTGGCCCACCGCGCCGCTTTGCGATCCCAAGGTCAGCGCGCTGAGATTTGCTGTGCCGGCATTGATGTCGAATTGCCCGTATCCCGAACCGCCAACAATAAACTGAACCGCTGCCGATCCGATAGTTCCGGAGTTGAGCGCGTACAGACCGTAGCCGGTTGTTCCTGCGCCAAGCGTAATTGTGTTGGAGTAGAACATCCCGCCCCCGGTTTGTTGAAAGGAGCCCAGTCCAGATGATCCGATCGTCATGGAACCGACTTGCCAACTTGTGTTGGAGGATGTCACGGAGCCGATCGACCCGAATTGGCTGCCCACGACAACGTTAGTGCCGGAGACCGAACCGCCGCTGGTGTTGAAAATTCCTCGACCATTGACGCCTGTCAGCAGGTTGGTTGCGCCGAAGGTCGTGGTGGAAGATTTATCCAGGGTTACAATCCCGGCGCCGGTGCCATCAATCTGGACAGTGCCGGATGAAATGCTTCCGCTGCTTGCATCGCGAAAGACGGTGAGTGAATTGGACGAAAGAATAAAAGCATTATCGCCGCTGACTGGCGCGGAGGCTGCGAGGGTCCCGCCGGGCGTGGCCGACCAGGTGCCGGTTTGCCATGTGCCGGTTGCGCCGATCCAATATCGATCCGCCGCATGAAGCTGAATTGGAAGACCAGCCAATACGGCCGCCGCGATTAAGGAACGGCGAAACGGGCGCAGGGAAATCCCCATAATCCTCTCCTTCGTGGGCAAAAATGACCTGAAAAGGCGTTCAAATGCTCCTGAAGTGCGGATTCAATGTCAAGAAAAATCGGCTGAAGTGAAGATTGGCAAGATTCTCTTATTCTGCCCAAAGTGCCGGGAGCCGAATCGTCAACCCCGGGAAAGCCGACGGCCTGGAGTTCGGCCGCGTCAGGGCCAGTCTGATCGATATGATATTCAGCACCATCAAGAATCAAGCAATTCAATCAAGTGAATCAATTGTTGCACCGCAAAGCCAGACTCAAAAAATGCCGGCGGAATGAGCGCCAGGAACCATCGGCTGGTCCGTAGAGGATCTGAATGATCCGCAAATCGAAACCTCAAACCCGCATGGAATCATAAAGACTCTGATTCGTCTTATGTTTCTGTAGCGCCTCGATAAGCGATTTGATTGCTTGTGCCGGTTGGAGATTCATGAGATGCCTGCGGACGTTTCTGGCGGCGTTAAGCGTCTTTTCGTCCATCAACTTTTCTTCTTTTCGCGTGCCGCTTTGTGCGATGTTCAAGGCAGGGTAAATCCGCTGGTTGGCCAAATTGCGGTCCAGGGTCAGCTCCATGTTGCCGGTGCCTTTGAATTCCTCGAAAATGACCTGATCCATTCGGCTGCCCGTGTCGATGAGGCATGTTGCAAGAATCGTAAGGCTTCCGCCATTCTCGATTTTTCGGGCAGCGCCGAAGAGACGCTTGGGGATTTCCAGGGCGCGGGCATCGATTCCCCCGGACATGGTCCGTCCACTGTTGGCGCCGCCGACGTTGAAGTTTCGACCCAGGCGCGTGAGTGAGTCGAGTAACACGACGATGTCCGCTCCAAATTCCACCTGCCGCTTGCACCGCTCGATGATGATCTGCGCCAGATCAAGATGCTTCTCGACCGTGTTATCATTTGAAGACGCGTAGACCGTGCCGGGCACATTGCGGCGCATGTCCGTTACTTCCTCGGGACGCTCGTCGATCAGCAGCAGGACAAGCTGGACATTGGGATAGTTTGCATGGATACCTTTGGCGACGTTCTGCATCAGGATCGTCTTGCCAGTCCGCGGCGGAGCGACAAGCAGCCCGCGCTGGCCGAAGCCGACGGGCGTGAGGATGTCCATGATGCGCGTCGTCACTTCATTTGGATCGTGCTCCAGCTTGATCATCGGATGCGGATCAAGCGCAATCGCTTCATAAAGATGGGTGCGTTCGGCATATTCTTCAGGCGGACGACCTTCGATGCTTTGAACCCTTCCCAAGGCGCGGCCTCGCTGTTCGCCTTTGATCATTAATCCCGGGCGGAGCTGGAGATCGCGAATGATGTTCCTGGGGACAACGATGCCCCCTTTCAAAGGGCGCAGCGGGTACGCGGGGTCGCGCAGCTGTCCGTCCTGTCGTTCCTCGGCAATATGGAGTATGCCTTCGAGCAAGGGTGCTTGGCTCATTCCGGGGCCCTGTCCGTTCCGTCCGCCCGAATGCGAACTGCTAATGTATAAGTGCGAACCCGTCATCCCCTTAGTAGAATTGCGATCATACACGAACTTAACCGGGAGCGAAAGATGGACCTCGTTACGAAACTACAGGAAGACATGAAAGCGGCTTTGAAAGCGGGGCAGAAAGAGCGCCTGGGGGTGATTCGGATGATGTTGAGCGACGCCCAGACCGCTGATTTGCGCAAGCAAACCCCTGAAGAAGCGGTGTCGGCCTATGCGAAAAAGCTGGTCAAAAGCCTGGAGGAGTTCCAGAAATACAACAAGCAAGCCGAGGCCGAGCAGCTGAAAAAGGAGATCGAGATCGTTCAGGAATACCTCCCCCAAAAGGCATCGACCGGCGATACCGCGAGGCTGGTTGAGGAGTTTCTCGCGAAAAACCAGTTCACCGAGAAGCAGTTTGGCCAGGCGATGGGGATGTTCATGAAGACACATGGAGCTCAGGTTGACCCGGGAATGGCAAGTCAGCTTCTCAAGCAGAAGCTGGCGGGAAAATCATAATTCCCGGATCGTCCTGGCCGCCAGAAAGACGAGCATCACAGATCGGACCGGCTGATTCAAAATAGACTGGATCGCATCGCGATAGGCTGCAAGCTGGGGTCGGTAAAAGTCCAGGCGGGCATCGACTGTTTGCGAGGTTACACGGTCGGTTTTGAAATCGACGATGGTAAGACCGTCGTCGCCGGGAATAAGCACGTCCACCCGCCCACGAACCATGACTCGATCGAGGGGGTCACTGGATGGGACAGCCTGATCGGATTCGCGAGCGATGTAGATCGGCAATTCTCTTCGTAGATTCTTGCTGTTGCGCTGCAACAGCCGCCCCAGATCGGTGGACATCAGCCAGACAATCGAATCCAGATCGACTGTCTCAGCCAGCGCTGCCGAGATGAGTTTTTTGCGTAGGAGTTCGGCGACCTGCGAGCGAAGATCGGCGCGGTCCGACGCGCGGGCGTAATCGAGGTGCTCCAGCACAAGATGGGTTGCAGCGCCCGCATCGGTCGGGGAGATGGTCAATTCCTCCAGGATAAAACGCGGAGCGGCCAGCTCGGATTCAAACGGGATGATGCTCTTTTGCGAAGGGCTATGACCTGCTGGCGCGGCGCGGCCTTGCTTGGTCAGGGCGCCGACGGATTGAACGGCGGGCAACTGAGTGTACGCGATATAGGGATATTGAAACGCCAGCCGCTTTTGCACTTCGGCCGCGTCGGGGTGCATAACAGGAGTCGGATTGAGCGGCGCGAGGTTCGCCAGTTTTTCGAATTCCTCGCTCGGCGGATGCCGGCGAGCGGCGGAAATCGACCACTGTTCGACCTCCGCTTCATTATGCCACTTCACCTCGATCCGATCTTTTGCGCCACTACCAGCAATCGCCGCGGCAGCGGGACCGATCCAGTCCAGCATCGTCTTTGAGCCCAGAATCCGCTCAGCGGGAAGCGGGCCGCTGTGATGGGACCATTGCTCGCTCCAACTTTGCGGCACAGGTTCCTCGCAGGTTCCCACGAGAATCAGATGTTCTCGTGCCCGAGTCATCGCAACATACAGCACGCGCATTTCCTCGGCCAGCGTTTGTTTTTTGATTCGCTGCTGAACCAGCACGTGAGCCAGCGAAGGATAGCGGACGCGCAGCGTTTCATCCGCGACCATTAAACCGATCCCCGCATCGCGATCGACGAGGATCGATCCATGCGTGTCCTGGAGATTGTGCTGCTTGGCCAGGTCCGGAATGATGACAACCGGAAACTCCAAGCCCTTGGAGCGGTGGATGCTCATCACGCGAACGACATCATCGGCCTCGCTCGCGACCGAAGGTTGACCCAGATCGGATTGCTCTTCGAGGCTGTCGAGGAATTCCATGAAGCGGGCAAGCCCCTGGCGCTGAAATGATCCAAAGTGCCGAGTGCGCTCGTGGAAATCGATCAGGTTCGCGACGCGCTGCTCGCCGTCCTGCATACCGGCGCAAAACGCGAGATAGCCTGTCGAGTCATAAATATGCCAAAGCACTTCCGCCAGAGGCCTGCGATGCGCCAGCCGCCGCCATTCCGAGAGCGTTTGCAGAAATGCGCGGAGCTGCGCGGCGAGCTCGTCGTCCTGCTCGCTGGCGTATTTCGTCACCGCTTGATGGAAGGGGACTTGATCCGAATCAGGATAACTAAGCCGAATTCGCGCCAGACAATCATCCGGCTGTGCCAAACCCGAAAGCGGGCTTCGCAGAACCGCAGCCATCGGGACATCCTGCTGCTGGTTGTCGAGCAGGCGCAGGAGCGAAAGCATATCGCGGATTTCCATCGAATCGAAAAACCCGCTGCCACTATCAGTGTGAACGGGAATTCCCGCGCCGCGGAGAATATCGGCGAACTGCCGGCTCTTATATTTCATCGAGCGCAGCAGAATGACGATGTCGCGATATCTCAGCGGGCGCAGGAGCATCAAGCCGTCGTCGCCTTTGTCGGCGACATGGATCTTTTGGCTCATCAGCTCAGTAAGGCGCCTGGCAACGAAGCACGCTTCGCGCTCGGTGCGATCAAGATCCTCTTCCTCATCCGTGGCTGTTCCGGGAGCCAGCAAATGAAGCTCCACGGGAGCGCCGGCAAAAACGCTCCGGCCATCAGGAGGCGGATACAGGGCTGCGGCTTTGAGCTTGTGCGATTCGTTGTACTCAATTCCTACCGCGTCGCTGGTCATCAGTCTCTCAAAGACGCTGTTGATCACATTGATCAGCGGCCCTTTGCTGCGGAAATTGGCGCTGAGATCGATAACTGTTCCCGCCGCCGATGGTCCGGGGTCCGCGGGAACTGCTTTGAACTTCTTGTATCGATCAAGAAACTGTTCCGGCTTGGCCAGGCGGAAGCGGTAAATGCTCTGCTTTACGTCCCCGACGCAAAAGAGATTCATCTTTCCAGCGTCGTGCTCGCCGCAGACGGATTCCCGGCTGACCAGATGCAGAATTGCATCCTGCACCTCATTGATGTCCTGATACTCATCGACCAGCACATGTTTGAAGAGCTTGTGATACGAGCGGGCAATGGCCGATGGCGACAGGTCCGTGCCAGCGCTCGTCTTCCGTAGAATCTGAAGGGCAAAGCGCTCCAGATCGGTAAAATCCAATCCGCCAAGCTCCTGCTTGGCCTGCTGAAATCGCTTGCCGAATTCTCGAACCAGATCGACGAAAACCCTTGAAGGGGCGTAAATCGCGGTAAGGCCGGCACGCCACTGCTCTTCGCTGAAACGGCAGAATTCTGTGATCGAGCCATCGCGCATCTCTTTGCGAATCGCTTCGATCGCTGCCTGAATTTGCTCCTTTTCCGGAGGCGGATTTTTAAATCGCGGAAGCGGTCCCGGATCAAACTGAATAATCTCAGCAGCAAGCGCGTCGAAGTTGCCCTTGGCAAACGTCTGCTGCCACGATTCGATCGCCGCGAGCAGGTCGTTGATGTATTCGCCATACGGTTCCAGCCCCTCAATCTGCGAAACCTGCGTCGCCAGGCGAACCCATCGCCCGCGAAGATCGGCGATCCAGCGGCGGACATTGGCCGCCAAGTCCATTCCAAATTCACTGCGAATCAGCGGCTTGGCATTTTTCGCCTCGGCGATTTTTTTGCCGGCGGCTTTGAGCCAGCCATCCGGATCGACGACGCTTCCCATCAGCTCGTGCAGTGAGATGATCCGCCTCAGAATCGTTTGATCGTCCCCGTTGCCATATTGATCAATCAGTTTCTGAAAATCGCCGGATGTATCCGTTTCATAACGCTGATCGAGGAGGTCCCGTGCGATTTCCAATTTCAAAAGCCAGGTCTGCTCCTCATCCAGCACGCGAAAATTCGGATCCAGCCCCAGCACGTGGAAATGCCGCCGAAGAACCGACTGGCAAAAGCCATGCAAAGTATTGATCTGGGCCCGATCCAGAAGCATGAGCTGCTTGCCAAGGCGCGGGTCATTAGAATTCTGCATCCGCTTTCGCAGCGCCTGCTCGATCCTGATCCGCATTTCCGCGGCGGCGGCTTTGGTGAAGGTGACGACCAGCAGCTCATCGATGTCGCATCTCTCTTTGGCATCGCAAACTAAATGCGCGCAGCGCTCGGCCAGCACCGCGGTCTTGCCGCTGCCGGCGGCGGCGGAGACGAGCAGGCTCCGGTCCGTCGTGGTGATGCTCTGAGATTGTTCCGCCGTCCATTTCAATGCGCTTCCTCGACCACCCGCTTGAGCACTTCCTCCCGCTTCATCGCCACGAGCGGGTTATATGAATTGATCGAAACATCAAATCGGCACACGCTGCGGAAATCGCAACGCGCGCAGGGGCTTGTATTGGAGATCCGATATGGGGCAACGCTGATCTTTCCCCCGATGATTTCATCGGCCAGCTCAACCAGCTTGCTCTGGACTCGCTTGAGCAGCGAAGCGAATTCGACACTTTCGCATCCGTCGCAGTTGTTCTTATTTCCCAGCGCCCCGTCGCTCTTTACATACAGCGCCACGACATCCGAAGACTTTGATCGATGCTCGGCATCAAAGAGCAGGCGGTGATTAAAATCGATGATTCCCCGCGGCTTGACTTTCAAATGAAACACCGGATCGTCGGCCGGTGTGGCTTCATCAGGGTGCTTGATCTTTTCGAGCTGCCGAAGGAGTTGCACATAAAACGCGCCGGCCGGCGCGAGCGGGCAATTGGCCAGTTTTGCGGCATTGCGCTGGACCACCAGAAGATAGGTCAAAAGCTGGAGCGATAAGCCGTGGTAAACCCAGTCCAGCGCGAGTGAATCGCCACGATATTTGTAATCGATCACCGCAAACGCTTGGTTCTCCACAAGATCGACACGGTCGATCTTTCCCCGCAGTCGCAGTTCCTTGCCTTGCGGCGTTTTAAGCACCAGCGCTGGAATTTCCTTGTCATCTCCAAACTGCAGCTCAGCCTTCCACGGCGCGAAACTGCCTCGTTGACTGGCAGCGGCGTGAGCGGACATTACCTGCGCGATGGTCTTTTCGATTCGATGCAGGATGTATTCGTTGCGCGCGCTGCTGAGCATCAACTCGCCACGAAGATCCAGCGCCACCTGCCTGGCCAGCGATTTGATCAGCAATTCAGCGTCGTCTGGCGGATGGTCTTCCCATTCACGATTGGTCGCAAGCATCTGGCGGACGATCTGTTCGAGGATGCTGTGACAGGCGTTGCCCAAATCGATCGCGGTCACATCCTCTTCTTCGCGCTCGCAAAGCCCTAGTCCATATTGAAGAAAATGTTTGAATGGACAGGCCGCGAATGATTCGATACGGCTCACGCTCGCTACCAACGGAGACTTGAACAGCGCATTAGCCGATTTGGGAGAAAGCTGCGCTTCATTGCGATAACTCAATGCCTTCCACGCGCGATAGCGCATTGTGTCAATCGAATCATTGCAGCATTCGTGCGTCGCGAGCCACTGATAAAGAGAAGCCCAAACCGAATCCCGCTTAGCGATTTCGCCGTCCCGTGCCCAGGACATCAGCGCGGTAACAAGCTGCCTTGGCGTGCCGACACATTCGAGAAGTGATTTAGACTGCCGGGGAATTCCCCGCGGTTCGATCGTCGGGAACTGCATCCGCACGCGCTGCCAAAAACTCGATGGCGATTGCGGTCGGGCTTCCTCGTCGGCAATCGAGCGAGTGAGAATCAGCGAATGGGATGCGCGGGTAAACGCGATGTATCCAAGCAATTGTTCATCCAGCAGCGTCCGTTCAGCGCCTGGATCGAGCTCGACGCGATGCTCGCTCAGCGTGCGGCGTTCTCCATCGGAAAGAATCGAGCTATCGCGAGGAGTGCGCGGAAATTGATTGTCGTTCAGTCCCAGCAGAATAACTGCTTTGGGCCGGGCGCTGCGCGTGCGTTCGATCGATCCGACGATCACCTGATCGACAGTTTGTGGCGTAAGCGCCAGATCGAATCGATCCAGGCCCGTCTCCAAAATATCCACAAAATCCGCTGGACTGACCACTTCTTCGCCGACCACGTCCACCATCTGATCAAGCAATGCAACGAGTTCCGCCCAGACCTGCTCATGTTCCGCCTGCTCTTCAAGCTGGCCGGACTTGAGGCATTCATCGATCCATTTGCGCAGGGTGCCGCGGAGATCAAATCGCTCGAAGGTATTGAAAAGTTCGGTAACGATCTTCCGCACAGAAAGCGGCTGAGTAGTGCTCAGGAACACGGCCAGCGGCGCGATTCTTTCGCTCACCCGGCGGCGTAGCGCGTCGAGCCGGTCGAGCTCGATCCGCTCCGGTTCGATCAACTCATCCGAATTCGCGCGAGTCAGCTTTCTCCGATAGTTCCATGGCGCCGGATCATGCCAAGCGCTGCCACGGATGCGATGCAGGCGGACATAGTTTTCCAGTTCATCGACCTCATCTCGTCTCAGCCCGGCCAGCTCCGTTTTAAGCAGCGTCATCACCGCATCGTGCGGCCAGCTATGCAGGACGATCTGCAACAGGGCTCGTGTAAATTGCAACAGCGGATGATGCGCAGCGGTCCGGCGGCGGTCGACGAAATAGGGAATGCCATGCTCGCTGAAACTGGCGTCGATCAGTTCGTGATAGTCATTCAGATCGCGCATGAGCACTGCGACCTCGCGATATCGCAACCCATTCTGCACAAGCCGGCGAATCTCCCGCGCCGCCGCGTCCACTTCAGCCCGCCGATCGGGGGCTTCAATCAGGGCCAAATCACTTGCCGAATCGCATACAACTGCGCTGCCCGGGAAAAGATGCGCCTCGATATGCCGCAGTGAGGGCGATTCAAACCGCGTAATCGAGTCAAGCGATTGGCGCTTTGGCGTGATGCCGACTTCGCTGAAGGCAAACCACAGCTTGCGAAGTGTCTGTTCCGTCCGATGAAAAAGGCACAGCTCGTCGGGAAGCAGATGCGGATCTTTGTAGACGCTGCTGTTCGGATCCAGCATCAGCGTGACATGCATTTCCTGGCCCACTTTGGCCAGGCCCGCGAGCATTTTGCGCTCAAAGTCGGTGAACTCCAAAAACCCATCGACATAAAACGTAGCCTGCTGGACACGTTTGCATCCATCCAGACTCGCCAGCACCTGTTCAAGTCGCCGATGCGGATCGAGCCTCTCCTGGCCTAGAAACTTGAGATATTGCTCATACAGAAGCCGCAGGTCGCTGAGCTTCTGGATGAATGAGGAAAGTTCCGCCTGCGTGGGATCGGCTTGGAGGTCGTTAATCAGGCCGGTGAGATCGTCAACACTGCGCCCGCACCGTTCCAACTCGCCAAAAGTCTGATCGAGCTCGGCTGCCAATCCAACCTGCCGGGCAGCAGAACCGTAATGCTGAAGCGACTTTTCGAACTTACGAAGCAGATGGCCAATGATCATCTGCCGGCCCAGTTCTGTCACTTGCGGGATCGCAGTGCCACCACATTCGGCAAGGATCTGCTCCCCAAGCAACTCGAATGAAACGATCCTCGCCCGGCAAAAACCGCCCAGCCCGCTGGCGCAGGTCATTTCCCGTTCGGCGGTAAACGTTTCCTGCTTGGGAACGATCCAATAGATCGGCTCGCCGAGCGGATCGCGGCGCATCATCTCGGCGATGGCGCTGAAGCAGTAGCGAGATTTTCCGCTGCCCGCCCGTCCAACAATGATGCGAACGCCCATGTGCCCGAGAGTAACGTCTGAGTCATCGCGCCACAACTATTTGTTAGGGAGTTGTTGAGGGAGCGGTGCTCATCGTTGTAGCCGGTGCATACGGGACGGCCCGACTGGGCAGCGGCGCGGGCGCTGCGCGGCTTCCCAGAGGGATTGCTGCCACGAGTACGACGAGCACCATCGCGATACCGATGGCGCTTTTGACAACAATCCCCGCGAATCGTCCCTTAGCCGCTCCGACGCCGACGCGCATCGCGTGGTGGATATCGCGGTCCCAGTACTCCATGATGCTGGCACCGAGGAACGCACCAGCGCAGGCGCCGACGATCGTGCTGACGACCGGAACCGGAACAAAGCTGAGAAAGATTCCGCCGATCACCGCACCCACCACAGCGCCGATCATTCCGCGAATGCGTCCGCCGGCCGCTTTGGAGCCCGCTGCGCCGGCGGCAAACTCAAGCACTTCAGCCGCCAAACCGAGGATGATCAAGGTCATGATCGATGGCCAGCCAACGTAGAGTTCCCATCCCGTGATCCACGCATACGCCGCGGTTGCGCCGACAATCAGCCAAAGTCCGGGTAAGCCGAGAATGTTGAGGAACAGCCCGGTAATCGAGACAATGAGCAGGAGCAGGTAGTAAAGCCACGCCATCTTTAGTGTTCCTTCGGCGTAGCTTAACTCGCCATCGAGTGTTTGACGATCCGCCAAATCCACAGTGTTCCCCAAAGCACGATTGCGAGCAGCACCAGGCTCACGACAAGTTTGATCATTTGCAGCAATCGCCAGGGGATTACGATCCTGCGAATACGGGCGCGAACATTCTGGACCGACATTTCTTCATCAGGCCCAAGCTTCTTATAAGCGCTGGACATGGCGGCGACGAAGGCATCGTATTGCGATCCGGCCAGCTCACGCATCCGCGCGGTGGCTTCACGGAGATGATTTTCCGCGGCAATGGTCGAGCAATCCATTGCGACAGCGATCGTGCGAATCCCCATTCCTTCGCCATCTGAAAGAATGAAAGCCTCCCTTTGTTGCATCGGCAAAGACCGCAGCGCCCGAACGAACGCGGTATAGCCAGGATCAGCAGGTGCAGCGCCAAGCAATGTGTCATGGATGGGATCAGGTCCGTGTTTTTTCGCCCGGCGAGTGGTGAGAAGTGTGTGATGCTGAAACCAGCGGGTCGGCGCCGCCTCGTCGGTCCAATGGTCCAGCGCACGCAGACTCCGCCGCATAATGTAGCGAACCACGCCACGTCCCACATCCGCCCGGCCTGTCAATCCGCTCGCCATCCGCCAGACAGTCGGATAGTGCATCGTAAGCAGTTCGACGATCGCATCGCGCTTTCCCTTTCGCGCGGCGGCGACCAGTTCGCTGGTGGGTTCCATCTTGGATTGTTGTTCAGAAATCCTCAGGTGGCCAGTGCCTCGGCAAGCTCTTCCTCAGCCTGGTGCTCGGAACGCTGCCGAGCCTCTTCGCTCTTGAGGGCCATTCCGCAGACCGCCTGCCCCGGCCGAAGAAGCCGGTCCATCGACATCAGGCGGAACTTGAGAAGGACGAGAATCGCCTCGATCCCGTGCCAGGCACGGATCTTCTTGCCTTCGCTGAGCGTTCGCGGATTGTATTCGATCGGAACTTCGAGAATGCGATGCTTCAGACGAATCGCCTTGGCGGTGACTTCCGGACAGAAATCGAAACCGCGACAGGAAAGATTCATCTTCCTCAGCAGATCGGTGGGGAATAGCTTGTAGCAGGTCGCTTCATCGGTGAGATGCACGCCATAGATATAGTTCGCCGCCAGCGAAACCACTTTTCCGCCGAGCCAGAAGCGCATGTAGTGGAAATTGTTTTTCCGCATAGCCGGGTGACGCAAGTTGCGCGAGCCATAAACGACCGTCGCGCGTCCTTCGCGAACCGGCTTGAGCAAAACCTCAAACTGCTCCGGCGAATATTCCAGATCCGCATCCTGGATAATCGTATAAGGCTGCGTTGCATGCGCAAGCCCCGCTTGAATCGCCGCCCCTTTCCCGCCATTGACCGGGCAGATCACGCCAGTGATTCCACGCTCGCGCTGGTAGCGGCGGATGATCTCATTGGTCCCATCGGTTGAGCCATCCGAAACCGCAATAATCTGTGGTCTGATCGGCAGCGCCAAAACCCGCTCCAGAACCTGGGCTAGCGTCTTTTCTTCATTAAAGGCAGGAATAATAACACTTAACATGAAAAGGCCCACATCTTGAACAAATCGAAACTAGGACGCTGCGGATGTCTGCTATGGATATCTGCTATTCTAGCGTCATGCCGCTCCCCCGTTAACTGGCGTTCTCACACTTCCTTAAGACACGCATGCAACAGAAAAGCTAGGCTTTGCCAGCCGTCGCGAGGCAATCTTACCAGAAGATTCCCGTTTCCCCGTCTTTCTACGTAACAATAAACAGCCATCGCATCTTATTACGGCACGTCTGATAACCATCGCACCTCTCCATTTTTGCATGTCCGCTGTTTGAATCGTAGATCATCCTCGGCTTCTCCAAATGGCTGGGAGGTTGGCGATGCAGCGGCCGGTGATGAATCCAAATTTGTTTGATGACGAGGCGGCCAGCGCGTCGCCGCTGTCGAAGCGGCGGCGCTTGCTCAAGCTCGTGCGCTCGGCGGTCTGGCGCGCCTGTCGGCTCACGATCGGCTTCCTGCTGTATGATCCGTTTCAGCGGCTGGCAGGATTCCGCGTCGAGGAAGGCACGCCTACCTCGCGCTTCATCCGCGGATTGATGTATCGACTCGCCTTCGTGCCGATCCTCATCGCCATGGCGGCGTGTGGAATCGTCTGGGTCGCGACCCATCCGCGATCGGTTACAATCGAAACCGATCCGGCGGCACAGGGAATCTATTACGAGCCAGTTACTTTCCTCAGCAGCGACCAGACTCGCCTTGAAGGTTGGCTGGTTCCGGTTCTCGATGCAAAACGCGTCCTGGAGCAGCAGGAAAAAGCGCTGCGGAAAAAGCACCCGGCGGTCGTGCTGGTCCACGACTTCGGGCAGCGCCGCGAGCAGATGATCCCACTGATCAAGCCGCTTCACGACGCCGGTTACGTCGTGCTGGCGATCAACCTTCGCGGCGGAGGTCCAGCGCCGACCAGGGGCGAAACATTTGGCCTGCGAGAATCGAATGACGTCCGCTGCGCCGTGGAGATGCTCCGGCGCCGTCCGTTTGTCGATCCGATCCACGTCGGACTCGTAGGCTGCGGCACCGGCGCCAACGCGGTGCTCTTGGCCGCCAAGAACGATGCGCAGATCAGCGCCGTCGTCGCGGAGCGGCCGATGCAGAATACCCGGGAGCTTGTGCAGTCTCGCATCATGCCTCAAAACGCGCTGCTGCGGTGGCTGGCGCCCTTATGCAAGTGGACTTTTGAGATTTCGTATGGCGTGGATGTCGAGGACCTGGAAGCATCCAGCTTCCGCCAGGTCTTGGCATCGCGGCCGATCCTGCTGGTCGATTCGCCTTCGGCTGTGCGCTCAGATCCATCCGATGCGCGAGTGATCGAGCAGGTCAAAAGCTACCTGATCCAGACGATGCCCGAGACAGACGCCGTGGCGGGTGTCAGCGCGAAGTAGATGTGACCACAATCAGGACTGGGCATCGAACTCAATGTCCGCCACGCGATGCCTGGTCATGCTTGTGATATGGATTTCGCCGGCGGGTCGCTGGGCATCAGAACTATTCCAGATGATGATTCGCTGCCGATCCGGCGAGACCGCCGCGATAAGACTCGCCGTGGCGCTGAGGATCTTCAAGCCGCGGTAGGGGCTTAAATATTCCGTCACGAGCGAATCATCCAGACCGATGCAGTCGATCGGCCCTTCGTCGGTCGCTAAAAGCAATCGCATATCACCCAGCCAGGGCATCGCAGCGGCGGCGCTAAGCCGGGCACTGCGGCGGCGATGATCGGTGACCGTTCGAGAGGCTCGATCCAGAATTGCGATCGTGCCATCCTCGTGAACGATAATGATCCAGCGCTGGGTGGGGATGAGAGAGATAATCGGCGACGTGGAAGGCGTTGCGATTGTCTGACGCGAGGCGTGGTCCCGCATCACCAGATCGCCGCCCAGCGAATAGAGGAAAGTCAAAGGATCAAGCGACAACAGGTTGCGCGTTCCCGGTCCGGCCGAGTCGGTTGCTGTCTCGGCGTACACATTCACAGGACGATCCAGGTTGTCCAGCTTCCATACGACGATCCCCGCGCTGCCGTGTGAAGCCCAGATTTCTTCATCAGTTGCGACCACCGAATTGAATCCCAACTGTGAATCGAGCTCCGGCATCGAATAGATCTGTCCTTCCGGCAGCGATTCCGGACGGACGATCAGGACGCCCGTCCGCGCGCCGATGAGGAGTGACGGCTGGCCTGCAATTGTAGCGAATTGGACACTTCGCAACGGGCCGGCATTGCTGGGCAGGGGGATCAGTGTCGTCCGCGGCGGCGTGGTGTTTGGATCAATCCGCACGAGCGACCCGCCTGAGACGGCCCAGAGCGGTGTGGCGGCGTTTTGTTTGGAGGTTCCAAGGAGCAGTGTTTGAAACATCAAACCGCGCTCCGAAGGGCTGATCTGTTCGAGCAGCTTCCCGGCCGACAAATCGGGCGCAGAGCGGCGCATTTCCTGAAATTGCCGTAGCAATTCAGAAGCCCGCTGTAAATGCAGCACCTGCCCGGCGGCTCGTTCTTCGGCGCGGGCGCGCGAGATTTCATCGAGGCGTTGTTGCTGGAAAGTGGGACTGTCAATCTCAAGCTGAAACGGCGCGAGCAGTTCCAGCCCCGCGGCAAAAGCGACCGGCCTGGCGGCTTGGGTCAGGGCGCCGATCCACTTTTGTTCTTCAGCGCCGCCACCGCCTACAACATCCGCCGCCTTGCTTTGCGACGCGAATGCATTGGCCGTTGAGCGAAGAACTCGGGCAAAGTGTTCGGCCAACGTTTGAGTCGTGACCGTTGGCTGGGATGTCAGGAACACTTCGGCAAACATGCGCCGATCGGAAGGGCTGTCGGCGATTCGGACACTGCATGAAAAACGGCAACTCAGCGAATGGGCATCAGCCGACGCCAGATCGGCAAAGTTCCAGCTCACGCGCACCGGTTCATTGCGGCATTCGACGCCTTGCTCATCGCGTCGCGCGAATTCCAGTTTTCCCAGCGGCGCGGCCATTTACTTAATCCTATCCATGTGCCGGCTCGGCCGGGATATAAAAGAATGCGATTGCGAGAATCGCATACATCGCCAGGAGCATGACTCCTTCAAACCAGTTGGTCTGCCCATTCATATGCACGACGACGACAATTAAGACGGTGAGAATGACCGCGACGACTTCCATTGGCGAAAAGACCAGATCGAGATGATCGGCGTGCCCCATTTTGGCGGCGACCATTCCCGCGCTGATCAAGACCAGCACCGGCGTAACGAACAGCGCGATCTGCACGCTGGACTGGTAGGTAATCGTCATCGCCGTGTCCATGTCATTGTTCTTGGCGAGTATGACCGCAGTGGAATGCTCTGCGGCGTTGCCAATGATCGCCAGAAGGATCACGCCTACAAAGATTCGATTCCACTGTAGATTATGAGCCATCGTTTCTGCCGATCCGACGAGCAATTCGGCGATCACCGCGATGCCAACTGATGCCAGGAGCAGCATCACTATGCTTCTCTTGACCGACCAGTGCTCGCCGCGCACTCCGGCGATGCCGCGAGGATCTTCTTCACTCCGGGCGGGAGTCGGCGAGAAGATGTGTGAATGTGTCCGAAGCGTGAAGAGTAGGCCCAGCCCATATACCGCAAGCAGAATCACGCTTGTGCCCAGCGATACTTTGTGCTCGTGCGCGACGAGTTCGCTGTCGTGGAGTCGGTAAGTGAAGTGGAACATCGCCGGAAAGAGCATCGAGCTGATCGCCAGGATAAGCAGGCCGGAATTGGTTTCGGCGGAGCTGCGATTGAAGTCCTGTTTTTCGCGATTCCACCCGCCGACCAGAATAGCCCCGCCCGCCACGAGCAGGAGATTCCCAAGGATCGAGCCGGTGAGCGATGCCATGACCATGTCGTTGAGTCCCTTGTACATCGCAATAATTGCGATGATCAGCTCGGCGGCATTTCCAAAAGTCGCGTTGAGAAGCCCACCCCACGTCGGCCCGGTCTGCTCGGCCAGATGCTCGGTAGACTCGCCCATTAGATGAGCCAGGGGTATTACGCCCAGAGCCGCGAGGATAAACGTCGCAATCGGTTCCCAGCTCTGCCCCTTCCCGAACCACAGGTGAACCATGTACGCCAGTGGTATCGCAATATATCCCGCGAGATTGATGTATCGCATGTGGCGGCGATTCTGCGGCACCACGATCGAAGCGTCAACGGATGATCAACAATGGGCCGCTCATAAGATCAGCCAGATCAAGGACAAAGCGATACAGATCTCGCGGTGGGTTCGTTTTTCATTTTTGCGTATGGACCCTGACATTTCCTGACATTACCTGACATTTTCGGACATTTAGCGACATTCCCAACGCGGGAAGATCAATCTCACGCAGACCCACAAAGACGCTGAGAAACAGCAGCACCGGATTTGGGTTCGTTTTGGCAAATCGAGTGCGACCATGACATTCCATGACATTTCGCGACATTTTTCAGAAGAGGATTGGAGCTGATCCGCAGGGTTGATTCGGTCGATCTTCGATTGATGTTCATTGAGTCCGGAAGATAGAACCTCCCGTCGCCCCGAGATCGGGAGCAGGCGGGGAAAACTTAACAGGTAAAAAGAAAGGATTTAACCGCGAATCGCTCGGATAACGCGGATAAGAAAGAGGGGATGAAACCGTCTTTTCTTTATCCGTGCTATCCGCTGTTTAAAGCTTCTTTGATTCGGTGGATGACGTTTCAAGTGCTAAGCAGACGCGGAATTAGGTCTGGAATGTGCTTGTGGGGACGAATTGGCAGGCTAAAATGAGTTGGTCGACCAAGGGAGGCCTCGCTATGTCCCGGCTTGATGAGCATATCAGTTCGGTTCGCAACTGGCTTGCGGTACGGCTTTTCGTTGGCGCGCTGGCATGGCTGAGTGTTGGCTATGTGAGTTTGATCTGGATTGGGGTTGTGGTTGACCGCATTTTTCAACGAAGTTTGCCACATCCAACGATTTGGATGATCGGTGGCGCGATAGCGGTGGTAGGTGGGGCAATTGGGTATGCGATCTATCGCCGCCCGAGCCCGCGCGAAGCGGCGATTCCGATCGATCAGAAGCTTGGGCTTCGTGAAAAGCTGAGCACCGCGTTGTACATCCGCGCCAGCAGCGATCCATTTGCCCAGGCGGCTGTGCAGGACGCTGAGCAGACTGCTAAGAATGTCGTGCTCAAGCTTAGCGAGCATTTCCCGATCAGTTTTCCGCGTCCGGCGTATGCGACTTGTGCGATCGCGCTGGCGGCGCTGCTGTCGTATCACTACATCCAGCCGCTCGATTTCTTCCATCGCCGCGACAAGCTGGCCCAGGCGCAGCTCGAACAGCAGAAGATCGGCGAAGCGAAAAAGACCGTGCAGCAGGCGCTGGCAACCGTAAATGCGATGCCCGCGACGCTGGCGGATAACCAGGAAATTCAGCTTGCCAAGGCGGACCTTGCGGCGCTGCTCGAGAAGCCGATCACCGATCCGGCCACCGCGAATCGCACCGCCGTCAAAGCGCTTCAGGATGTCAACGAGGCGCTCAGCCAGCAGGTTAAGAACAGCGCCAAATACGCTCAGGCTCAGAATGAAATGAAGATGCTGCGTTCGATGCAGAAGCCCGTCGAAGGGCAGGGGCCTGTCTCTGATGCCCACCGGGCAATCGCCGAAGGAAAGTTCACCGAGGCGCTCGATGAGCTGGACAAGATGGTCGAGAATTTCGACAAGCTCGACAAGGCCGACCAGAACAAGGCGGCCGAGCAAATGAAGCAGCTTGCCCAGCAGCTTCAACAGATGGCGAACAATCCCGCGCAGCAGCAGAAGATGCAGCAGCAGCTTCAGCAGATGGGGCTCAACCAGCAGCAGGCGCAGCAAGCCCAGCAGCTCATGCAGCAGGCGGCCCAGGGAAATCAGCAGGCGCAGCAGCAGCTCAAGCAGATGGCGCAGCAGGCGATGCAGCAGATGAACCAGGGGCAGGGGCCTAATCCGCAGCAGCAACAGCAAATGCAGCAGATGATGCAACAAATGCAGGCGCAGGCCAACGCGCAGAACCAGGCGCAGCAGATGCAGCAGGCAGCCCAGCAGATGGCGCAGGCCATGCAGCAGGCGGCACAGCAACAAGGTCAACAGCAGCAACAGCAGCAGCCGGGCCAGCAGGGACAAGGCCAAGGCCAGCAGGGCAATCAGCAGCAGATGGCCCAGGCCATGGCGGCAATGCAGCAGCAGCTAGGCCAGATGCAAGCCGCCGCCCAGGACGCCCAGCAGATCGCCGCTGCTCAAAACGCAGCCCAAGCCGCGCAAGCCAATGCCCAACAGGCGATGGGCGGCGGTCACGCCGGGGGCGACGGCGCTAATATTCAGGCCAACCAGCAGAACGCCAACAACGGCAACGGTAAATGGACCAACAATAACAATCGCAATTTCCAAGGCCCCAACAACGGCTTAGGCGGCGGCGGCATCGGCGCCGGCGACCGCACCGCCAAGACCCAGGCGCCATTCGGCGTGAAACAGGAAATCGATCCCTCCCAGGACGATGAAAAAGGTAAGATCCTGGCCAGCAATTTCATCAAGGATAACAACCCCTTAAAGGGCAAGAGCAGTGAAACCCTCAAGGAGATCGCCGATAAGGCGCTGAAGGACCAAACCGACGAAATCGACCAGGAACGGATCGCGCGGCAGGCGCAGAATGTTGTGAAGGAATATTTCAAGTCGATGTCGAAGGATGCTGAGGGGAAATGACCCGTGATGACCAATGACGAGAAGAATGACCAATGACCAAACCAGAATGACCAATGAATGACCAAGCCTCAATGGCCAAGGAAGATGGTCAGCTGTCACTGGTCCGTTCTCAGTCGTTGGACATTGGTCATTGCTCATTGATTGGTCATTCTGGTTTGGTCATTGGTCATTTAGCATCTCTGTTCGTCTGGTTCGCTCTGACCATTTGCTGTGTCGTGCCACTTGGCTGGCTTGTTTTTCATATCGTTTTGAGCCCGACAACTCTCCGGCAACTCCAATTTGATTCTTTTCGGGCCGCGCTGCTGGGTCGCACGCTGCTTTACAACGGGTCAGTTGGCATCATCGCAACATTGCTTGCGCTGCCTGCCGCCTGGTCGCTGGGGCGCGGGCGAGGCGTTATCGCGTCGGCGCTGTGGTTGGTCCTGCCGATCTCACTACTGATGCCGTCGCTGGTTATCGCGTACGGCTGGAAACAGCTCCTCCGCATCGCGCTGAACTTCGTGGCCAACAAATCGGGCGTTGATGTCGACATTCCGCTGGCGGGTTTCTGGGATGTTTCGCGATGCATTTGGTCTTTATCGACGTGGCTGTGGCCCGTACCGGCAATCATCATCGGGCTGGCGCTGCGGCGAAGCGATGCGCAGGTCCAGCAGCAGGCGGTGCTCGATGGTATTCTCAAGCGCGTCATGCTCCGCCAGGTCAGCGGCGCGATCATCGCATCGATCTGCATCGTCTCGATGCTTGCGATGCAGGAATTCGCGGTCTATGAGCCAACCGGAATCAGCGTGATTGCCACGGAAGTGCGGATGATGTTTGAGACCGGAGCCTTTTCGTCGCCGGATAATCCCATTATCCAGCCCATGACAGGGCAAAATCCTGCCAACTCTTCCGAACCAGTCGCTGATACTGCACAGGCCGCCCGTGCTGCGACGGCGGTGGCGACAGCGATTCCCATGCTGGTTATTGTGTTTCTCCTGGGGCTCGTTGCATTGCAGGGCACGCGCCGGCTCTCAGCAACCGAATACGTTGATATCGGCGCATGGCCACGCGTGCTGGACGCGCCCAAAGCAGTCTCGCTGTTGGCATGGCTGACGGTGCTTTTCGCCGTTGGCGCGCCGCTGGTCGCGCTGGTTTTTTCACTCAAGCGGCGGTTCGATCCGCTGTTCGTCTGGCAGGAATTCTCACCTGAAATCATCGGCACGCTGCTGATTGCCGGAATCTCCGGGATCGTCGCATTCGTCCTGGCGCTATGCGCCAGCCCGAGGCTGGGTCGCGGGCGTCTGGTCCTCACGGTTGTCACTTTTTTGATTGGCGGACAAATCCTCGCGATATCGCTCATTCGGTTGTACAATCGAAAGTGGCTGGGCTGGGTATATGATGGAGTGCCGATCGTCGTGATGGCGTACATCGGACGCTTCGGCTGGATCGTGCTGGCGGCGGCGGCGGTGACCTGGTCGCAGTCGTGGCGGCAGCTTCGAGATCTCGCGGCCGTCGATGGCGCCGATGCGATGCAAACCGCTCGGTATGTCATCTGGCCTTTAGCCTGGCCAATCCTGGGGGCATCGGCGATGTTTGTCCTGATCCTTTCATTATCCGAAGTCCCCGCGACGGTGCTCATTTCCCCGCAGAGGCCCCAGATGCTGGTGCCGATGCTCATGCAATGGGTTCACATGGCTCGCTACGACGCGATGATCGAAGCTTCCCTGCTCATGGCCGCGATGGTCATTATTCTCGGCGCGGTTGCTGTTGCGATGGGGTGGTTTGGCCTGAAGCTGACGCGCCTGGCGCCGCTGCTGTTGCTCGGCTTGATGCTGATCGGCTGCCGCGATCGAGCCAAACCCGAAGCGATCTGGTGCTCCACCGGCATCGGCCCGGCCCAGGTTGTTTACCCGCGGGGGATCGCCTATTCCCCAAGCGATGATTCGTTTTACGTCGTCGATCGAGAAGCGAGAATTCAACACCTCGATCGCCGTGGCAACTACATCACCGGCTGGCGAATGCCAAAATGGGAGCAGGGCAAGCCGGTCGGGTTAAGCGTCGGACCGGATGGCGATGTCTATGTGCCTGATACGCATTACCATCGCGTGATGGTTTATTCCCCCTCTGGCGAATTGAAACGGCAGTGGGGCTCTCGTGGAATCGACGCCGGGCAGTTCACCTATCCAACCGATATCGCATTCGATGCCAAAGGCAACGTCTTCGTCAGCGAATACGGCGATAACGATCGCATTCAGGTATTCGATCAACAAGGCAAGTTTCTTTACCAATTCGGCAAATTCGGCAATGGCCCGGGGCAATTTTCCCGGCCACAGTCGATTGTCATCAGCGGTGATGATTTATACGTCACCGATGCATGCAATCACCGGCTTGAGGTCTTCAAGACGGATGGGACTTTCGTTCGCGTGATGGGGAAAGTGGGCTCGGATCTTGGGGAATTTCGATTTCCATATGGGCTGGATATCGATTCAAATGGCCGGCTGGTCGTGTGCGAATTCGGGAACAACCGGGTCCAGTTGATCGACAAAGAAAGTGGCCGAGGACTCGCGGCCTGGGGTTTTGCCGGCCGAGATCCCGGAGAGCTTGCCTACCCCTGGGCCATCGCGATAGACAAGCGCGGACGCGTAGTCACAGTCGATGCGGGAAATAATCGGTTGCAGGTATTCGAGTTCTAACAGGCGGCAGGCAGTCATTCGACAGGCTCATGGCCCTGAGCGAAACCGAAGGGCCCGAAGCAGGCAGTCGTTATGATGCAAATCACGATGAGCATCCCGTCTTTACTGCCCGCTGCCGGCTTCCACCTGCCCGCTCTTCTCGCCTTCACCTGGCCCCTGCGGCTTGAGTATTTTCCCTGGTGGCAGGCAGCGCTGCTGTTTTTGGTCCTCGCGATCCCGATCACATGGCTCGGCGTGCGCTCGCTCACGGGTCTTGGTCCCGTGCGGCGATGGTTTGCACTTGGCGCCCGTCTGGTTGTGCTTCTCCTGCTCATCCTTGTCATCGGCGGTGCCCGCTGGCAGCGCGAGAATAAGATCGTCGAGGTGATGGTCCTTCGCGATATCAGCGAATCGATCACCAATGTCCGCGATTACCCCGGCAAGACGCTTCAATCGTCGATCGAACAATATCTCACCGAGGTGTCAGATCCCAAGCACAAGCCCGCCGACGATCGGATTGGATTAATCAGCTTCCACTCCTCTGCGCTGATCGATGCGATACCGAATACCACTCTGGCGCTGGATGCCCGCGCCATTCGCGATACTGGCCGCGGGACGGATATCGCTTCGGCGATCCAGCTCGGGCTGGCGACGTTCAGCAAGGATGCGATGCATCGCATGTTGATCATTTCCGACGGCAACATGACGCAAGGCGACATCGAAGCCGCCGAGGCAGCCGCCAATGCGCAGAATGTTCCGATCGATGTGATGCCGCTCGATTATGATGTGAAGAATGAAGTGCTCGTTGATCGGTTCATCGCACCGACATGGAAGCGGGAAAACGATCCATTCACGATCGACGTGATTCTTCGTTCGACGAATCCGCCGGTCACGGGCAAGCTGACGGTTCTGGATAACGATCGCCCGATGGACCTCGATCCCAACACGCCGGGCGTGCAGACGACGCGGACGGTGGTGCTCAAGCAGGAGCGGAATGTCGAGCACATCTTCGTTCCGCCTCTTGAAGGAACCGAGAGTGGCGGGGTGATTCACCGCTTTCACGCTTCATTTGAAGCGCCTAATGTCAGCGCAGAAATCGCCGGGCAGAATGCCGCCCAGCCCGGAAGCGCCCAGGCACGCGCCGCGGCCGCGGGTGCATCGGGTGATACCCTCACCCAGAACAACGCCGCTGATGCTTTCACTTTCGTTCGTGGAAAAGGCAAAGTTCTTTATGTCAACAATGTCCCCGAGGGCAAAGGTGAGATTCTTCGCCAAGCGCTGGAAAAAGAGGGGATTTCTCTTCAAACGATCGGCGTTGACCAGTTCCCGCGAAATTTAATCGATCTACAGAATTATGATGCAGTCATCCTCGCCAATGTCCCCCGCGGCGCCGGCGGCATTGGAGACGATGAACAGAAGATGCTGGCCAACTACGTCCACGACATGGGCGGCGGCTTGGTGATGATCGGCGGCGAAGATGCCTTCGGCGCCGGCGGTTGGCAGGGGAGCAAGCTTGAAGAAATCCTGCCTGTCAACATGGACATTCCCGCGCAGCGGCAAATGCCCAAGGGGGCGCTGGTCCTGATCATGCACTCCTGCGAAATGCCCGACGGCAACTACTGGGGCGAGCAGTGCGCGATCAAAGCGATCGAAACGCTCAGCCAGCACGATGAGATCGGCGTGATCAGCTACGACTGGGGCCGCGGGCGCGGAGTCGGCATGGGTGTTGGCGGCAGCCAATGGGATTTTCCGCTCGGACCCAAAGGCGACGGATCGAAGGTGATCGCTGCCGTAAAGAACATGCGGCTTGGCGACATGCCAAGTTTCGATGATGCGATGAACCTCGCGATGTTGGGCGCCGCCGGGGATGGCACGGGGGCGCTACTCAAGTCGGACGCGAAACAGAAGCACGTGATCATCATTTCCGACGGAGATCCCGCCGCTCCGCAGCCGGCGCTGGTCAATACTTATATTCAAAACAAGGTTTCGGTTAGCACTGTGAGTGTCTATCCGCACGACCGCAGCGATCGCGGCTTGCCCCGCACGATGCAGTACATCGCCGAGACCTTGAAGGGCCGGGCTTACGGGCCTGTCGAGAGCAATCCGAATCAGCTTCCGCAGATCTTCATCAAAGAAGCGACCGTCGTTCGGCGATCTCTCATCTTCGAGGACAAGAATGGCATTCCGGTAAGGTTCAATCAGGGAACGACCAGCGAAATGATCAAAGGCCTGGCTGAATTGCCGAGCCTTTATGGGATCGTGCTGACGAGCAAGAAGGAGAATCCGCAGATTGATTTGCCTCTGGTGGTTGGAAAGAATTCCGATCCACTTTTGGCGCATTGGCAGACCGGTTTGGGCAAAGCGGCCGTCTGGACGAGCGACGCGTATAACAAATGGGCGGCCAATTGGGTGGCTTCGGGGGAATATGAAAAATTCTGGGCCCAGGTTGTTCGCAGCGTTTCTCGGCCGCCGATGAGCGCGGATTTTGACATCAATACAACTCAGGTTGGTGACAAAGGAAAAATTACCGTCGAAGCGATCAACAAAGACAGCAAATTCCTGAATTTCCTTTCCGTGGGCGGCCAAGTCGTTGCGCCCGACGGCACTTCAAAGCAGGTGCGGCTGGTTCAAACCGGGCCAGGAACCTACGAGGGTGAATTCGACGCCGATCAGGCCGGCAGCTACGTCGCGGTCCTGAGCTATCAGGGATCGGGACAAAATCAAAACGGCATGATGCTTTCGGGCATGGCGGTGAATACTTCGCCGGAGCTGCGCGACCTGAAGAGCAACGACACGCTCTTGACCGAAATTGCCCGCAAAACGCGCGGGCGGGTTCTCTCCCCATTCGCTCCCGAGACGGCCGACTTGTTTAACCGAGAGGGATTGCTCAAAACCGCTTCGCCATTGCCGATCTGGGACATCCTGATCCCGATCCTCCTGGCCGCGATTATTTTCGATATCGCGATCCGTCGAATCGCCTGGGACTGGGCCGCAACGAAGCGCTTAGCGCTGGCGGGCGCGGATTACGTTCGCTCGTTCACGACCGTTCGAAAAGTCGAAGCCAAGCCTACGCTCGATGCATTGAAGCGGGTGCGCGAGGAAGTTGCCGAGCAAAAATTCAAGGTCGAAGAATCCAAACCCCTCTCCGAAACACCGGCCCCGAATCCAAAATTCAAATTCGAAGCCAAGGCCGGCGTCGAGGGCGACATCACCCAAACCCTCGGCGGCGCCACCGACAAACCGATCCCGCCGCCTCCGAAAAAGATAGAACCTAAAGGCGCTCCAGGCGCCGGCGGACATACGGGCAGCTTGCTTGAAGCAAAGCGCCGGGCCCAGCAGCAGATTAAGCAGAAAGAGCAGGGGGAATAGGAAATGACCAATGACCAAGCCCGAATGACCAATGAATGCGCAATGAGTAAATGACCAATGACGAAACCAGAATGACGAATGAATCCCGAAGCCCGAATGACGAATGAATACAACTGACCATCTGTCTTGGTCATTAGGATTTGGTCATTCATTGGTCATTGGGGCTTGGTCATTGGTCATTCGCTCTCATTGGTCATTGAATTGTTATCTATCTGTTTTTTCAACATGAGGTTCCCTATGGCCAGTACATCCCAGAATGTTCCCGGGGTTGATCCGCAGGTTCAGGCGCTTTGTGATGCGTTTCGTCGAGATTATCGCGCCGTGCAGGCGGAGATCGCCAAGGCGATCGTCGGGCACGAAGATATCGTCGATGGTGTATTGACCTGCCTGTTCGTCGGCGGCCATGCGCTGCTGGAAGGCGTTCCCGGCCTGGGAAAAACGGCTCTGATTCGCTCATTGGCCGACGCGCTACATCTTAAGTTCAGCCGCATCCAGTTTACGCCAGACCTGATGCCCGCCGATGTGATCGGCACCAATGTGATCATGGAACATGAAGGTGGCCGTCGCGAGTTCACCTTTATGTCAGGCCCGATCTTCGCACAGATTGTGCTGGCCGATGAAATCAACCGCGCCACCCCCAAGACGCAATCCGCCCTGCTCGAAGCGATGCAGGAAAAGCAGGTCACCGCCGGCGGGCAGCTCCGCCACCTCGAGCCGCCATTTTTCGTCATGGCCACACAGAATCCGCTCGAACAGGAAGGCACTTATCCACTGCCCGAAGCGCAGCTTGACCGATTCTTTTACAAGCTTCTGGTAAAATATTCCGGCCGCGATGAGCTGAAAAAAATTCTCGATTACACCACCACCGGCTACAAAGCCGACATCAAACCGGTGCTCGACGGCGAGCGAATCATCGCCCATCAGAATCTCGTTCGCCGGGTCGTCATTGCGCCGCACGTGCAGGACTACGCCATCCGCTGCACGCTCGCCACGCACCCGCAGGGAATCTTCGCCATCCCCATGGTCAACCAGTTTGTCCGCGTCGGCGCATCCCCCCGAGCCGCGCAAGCCATCACCTTGGCCGCCAAAGTCCGCGCCTTGCTCGATGGCCGATTCCACGTCAGCTTCCAGGATATTAAGGAAGTCGTGATCCCGGCGATGCGGCACCGGCTGATACTTAATTTTGAAGGCGAAGCCGAAGGGATTACGACCGACATGGTTCTGGAGAAGGTGATCGCCGAGACACCAAATACAATTGAGAGTGAATTGGCGATGGGGAGAGCATAACCTGTGCTCAAAGTCGTGCTGGATACAAGCGTGATTGTTGCGGCGGCACGATCACGACGTGGCGCTTCGTCGCTATTGATCGATTGGTTGGATGATGGTCGGTTCGAAATTGCCATTTCATATAAGTTAATCCTGGAATATGAAAAGACGTTGCGACGCGAGATTCGAGTCGACGGATGGTCTGTAGATGATGCCGCTGATTTCGTCGATTTCATGTGCGCCACAGGCCGCCCAATCGATCCGCCTTTCCTGCTCCGGCCGATCTTAAATGATCCTGACGACGAGTTTGTGCTCGAATTAGCGTTTGCTGGTGGCGTAGACTATCTGGTGACCCATAACGTGCGGGATTTCCGAGGAAGCGAAGCATTCGGCATAAAAGGCATTACGCCAGGTGAATTTGTTCAAGTGCTAAAGGGTGAATCATGACCGTCATTCAGATTCAATTGCCCGATAATCTCTTGGTCCGTGCCAGACAAATCGCTGAGGAGCAAAAACTCCCTGTAGAACAAGTGATTGCCGACGCTGTGCAGCGGATGGTTGAGGCGCGCGACGGAATGAACCTGCTGGGACAGCGTGCAAGTCGCGGCCGCAACGTCGATATCAAATCGATTCTTCGCAAGGCGCCTGATGTCGAACCAGATCCGACGGATCGTTTCTAACCAAGCAAATTGCTCTAGGGCAAGGCGTGCTGTCATGGTGAGGTCAAACGAAGGCTCGCAATGCGTTAAGGTGCAATTGCAACATGTGAAAGTTGCCGCATCACAGACACGAGCGGTGATAGCATTCAGGTTCGCAGACGATGGGCCAAATCATTCCGCTCATCTTCATGCTCGGCGCAGCGATTGCCATCTGGCTGGCTTGGCGGAGCAAACCGAAGTTGCCTGATGATTTCGATGAAGATTCCTGTCCAGTCTGTGGGTATGACCTGCGCGCTTCCAAGGAACGCTGTCCCGAATGCGGCACACCATTCCGGCGGCACGCCGAGCATTTTCCGCTTCGAGACGATTGGCCGGCCGATGCGATTTCTCCGCGCATTCCCAAGCCCACCGAAACACCGACGTGCATTCACGTGACCGATATCCAATGGGAAGCCCGGGCGCTGCGCGAGCAACTGGAAGTGCGCGGCATCGCGGCCCAAGTGGCGGATCGACCCGTCATCGCGGACGTGGGCTCAGAGCAGTATGTCGGGCGAACCATGGGCGGCTGGCGCGTCATGGTCTGGTCCGGCGACGCCGAACTCGCAACCGCGATTCGCGACAAACTGATTCCACGTATGCCTGCCCCCGACGCTGCCAGCACATGACTTGGGCTAATGTTGATATCCAGCATTTGCGGCGATTGGAATCTCGCAATGGCTCGGCTTGTGGCAGAAGTTAAATACGTGTAACATGCAATTCGAACGAAGGTAATTTTTCTGGAGCGTCTTTGGCCAAGTCTGAGCCGATTGAAGTCGAAGCGATTGTTACCACCGCGTTGCCGAACGCGATGTTTCTTTCCAGCACAGTGGGATCCGAAGCTTGGAATTCACGTGACTTGAAGTCGC
>JADMIO010921780.1_pt1 | contig 47521 bp, 43 predicted proteins | sample 8958161 | NCBI WGS metagenome assembly JADMIO01 (sample SAMN16585339, study PRJNA669376) | soil metagenome | isolation source: Crop rotation soil | place: USA: Cullars Rotation, Alabama | collected 2011
CGCGACAACTTGTCCACGTGGAATTCTAAGCTTAGGATCCCAATGTGCTGGAAAGGCGGCTGTGGAGCATGCGCCGGCCGATCTTCGGCTGGGGCACGGCGCAAGTGCTGCTGTGCGCGCTGGTGATCGGCATGGTCGCGGTCGTCGCCGGCGTGCCCTGGCGCGTTGCAGTCGTCGCCGCGCTGGGCCTGGCGCTGTCGTCCACCGCCATTGCATTGCAGGTGATGGGCGAGCGCAACTTGCTGCCCACGTCCAGCGGGCAGGCGGGCTTTTCGATCCTGCTGTTCCAGGACGTTGCAGCCATCCCGATCCTCGCGTTGCTGCCGCTGCTGGGTGGCACGGTGGACCACGAGACATCCAACCGCGGCTTCGAGGCCTTGCGCATCGTCGGCGTCATCGCCGTGATCGTGCTGGGTGGCCGGCTCGCGTTGCGCCCGCTGCTGCGCTGGATCGCGCGCAGCCGCACGCCGGAGATCTTCACGGCCGCTTCGCTGCTGCTGGTGGTCGCGATCGCGGCGCTGTGCCAGATCGCGGGCCTGTCGATGGCGCTGGGCGCGTTCCTCGCCGGCGTGCTGCTCGCGGAAAGCGAATTCCGCCGCGAACTGGAGACGGACATCGAGCCGTTCAAGGGCCTGCTGCTGGGCCTGTTCTTCATCGCGGTGGGCATGAGCATCGACTTCGGCGTGCTGGCGAAATCGCCGCTGCTGATGGCCGGCATCGTCGTGGGCTTCATGGCCGCGAAGGCCGCGGTGATCTACACGCTGGCACGCGCGATGGACGTGCCCGTGATGGAACGGCCCGTCTTCACCTTGCTGCTGGCGCAAGGCGGCGAGTTCGCGTTCGTCGTCTTCCAGTCGGCCGTGGGCGCGAACGTGATGTCGGCGGAAACGGCGTCGCTGCTGATCGGGGCCGTGGCGGTGTCCATGCTGTTGTCGCCGGTGGTGCTGATCGCCATCGACAAGTTGCTGCTGCCGCGCTGGGCCAATTGCAACGTGCCGCAGCTGGACGAGATCAGCGAGCTGCAGGACGCGCCGGTCGTTGTTGCGGGATTCGGCCGCTACGGGCAGATCGTCGCGCGCCTGCTGTCGGCGCAAGGCATCGCGTCCACCGTGCTGGACCACGACGCCGACATGGTGGAAGCGGCGCGTGCCTTCGGCTCCAAGGTGTTCTATGGCGACGCGACGCGGCTCGATCTGTTGCGCACCGCGGGCGCGCAGACCGCGAAGGTGCTGGTCGTGGCCGTGGACGACGTCGAGCAGTCGCTCAAGATCGTCGACCTGGTGCACGAGCACTTCCCGCACCTGGAGATCGTCGCGCGGGCCCGGGACGTGACGCACTGGAACAAGCTGCGCGACCGCAACGTCGGGCTCGTCGAGCGCGAGTTGTTCGAGTCCAGCCTGCGCAGCGGCCGCACGGTGCTCGAAGTGCTGGGCTTCGCGCCGGGCGAGGCGCGGCGCCAGGCCATGCGCTTCCGGCGCCACAACCTGCAGCTGTTCGAGCAGATGTACCCGCACTACCAGAACCGCAGCAAGCTGATCGCCATCACCAAGGAAGGCCGGCGGCAGTTCGAGGAACAGCTGGCGCAGGAGCGGGCCGAGCATGCCCAGCTGCGGCGCGACCAGGCGGGCCGCCCGGACGACTGGTGACGCAATCGACCTAGCGCCCTTACGCATTTTGCTTAAGGAGCGCAGGCGCCGCGGGTGTCTCATCAAGCCTTCCCACGAGGGAAGGAGAAATTCATGGACCGCGCCCCCGCCGAAATCCACGTCGCCCAGCTGCAACGCGAGCTCGAGCAGCTGCGCGCATCGCACCAGAAGCTGGTGTCGACGCTCGACGCCGCCAACGACGGCATCCTCACGCTGCAGTGGGACGGCTCGATCTACTTCAACATCCGCTTCGTGGAGCTGTGGCGCGTCCCCGAGGACGCGCTGGGCGACATCGCCGAAGGCAAGCTGATCGAGTTCCAGCTGTCGCAGGTGAAGGACCCGCAGGCGTGGCTGGCCCACATCGCGCGCCGCCGCGCCAGCCCCGACGACGAGGACTACACCACCATCGAGATGAAGGACGGCCGCGTGCTGGAGCGCCACGTGCTGCCGCAGCGCATCGGCGGCAAGTGCGTCGGCAACGTGATCATCTTCCGCGACGTCACCGACCGCGTGCACCATGAACGCAAGATGATGTTCAACCACCTGGTGCTGGAGAACTCCGGCCCGATGGTGTGGGTGGACCGCGATTCGGCGAAGGTGTCGTACGCCAATCCGGCCGCCTGCAAGCACTTCGGCTATGCGCTGGAAGAGCTGGTCGGCCTGGGCATCCCCGACATCGACGTGCAGTTCGACATGTCGGCGCTGCCCTTGCTCAGCGACGCGCTGCGCGAAAGCAGCGAGCCGATCGTGCTGCAGACCATGCACAAGCGCAAGGACGGCGAGATTCTGGACGTCGAGGTGACGGTCTTCCTGGCCGAAGCGGCCGACCGCGCCGTCTTCATCTGCGCGCTGAAGGACACGACGGCGCTGAAGAAGGCCGAGCGCGAGCAGAAGCGCCAGCAGGCCACGCTGCAGTCGCTGATCGACTCCATTCCCGACCGCGTGTTCTACAAGGGCCGCGACGGGCGCTACCTGGGCTGCAACGTGGCATTCGCGGAGAGCGTGGGCAAGCACGTTTCCGAATTGCGCGGACTCACTTGCCGCGACCTGTTCTCCCCCGACGTGGCCCAGCAGATGGAAGCGCGCCACCTCGAGCTGCTGGCCGGCCGTGGCAAGTTCACCAACGAGCGCTGGCTGACCTACCCCGACGGCCACCAGGCGCTGTTCGAGACGGTGACGTCGCCGCTGTGGGACGAGGCCGGCCAGGTGCAAGGTGTGCTGGGCATCAGCCGCAACATCACCGAGCGCAACCGCCACGAAGAAAACATCCGCCGCGCGAAGGAGCTTGCCGAGGAAGCCACGCGCATGAAGTCGGACTTCCTGGCCAACATGAGCCACGAGATCCGCACGCCGATGAACGCCGTCATCGGCCTGTCGCACCTCGTGCTCAAGACCGACCTGACGGCGCGCCAGCGCGACTACATCGTGAAGGTGCAGACGTCGGGCCAGCACCTGCTGGGCATCATCAACGACATCCTCGATTTCTCGAAGGTGGAAGCGGGCAAGCTGGACCTGGAGAGCGCCGACTTCGAGATCGAGAAGTTGCTGGACAACACGAGCAGCCTCGTGGCCGACAAGGCCCATGCGAAGGGGCTGGAGCTGGTGATCGACATCGCGCCCGACGTGCCGTCGAGCCTGGTCGGCGATTCGCTGCGGCTCGGGCAGATCCTGCTGAATTTCGCGAACAACGCCGTGAAGTTCACCGAGAAGGGCGAGATCGTGGTGTCGGTGCGCGCCAGCGAACGCACCGAGCGTGACGTGCTGCTGCACTTCCGCGTGCAGGACACCGGCATCGGCCTGGCGCCCGAGCAGATGCAGCGGCTGTTCAAGAGCTTCTCGCAAGCCGACACGTCGACCACGCGCCGCTTCGGCGGCACGGGCCTGGGGCTGGCGATCTCCAAGAAGCTCGCCGAGCTGATGGGCGGCGAAGTGGGCGTGGAAAGCGAGCCCGGCAAGGGCAGCACCTTCTGGTTCAGCGCGCGCCTGGCGCTGGCCACGGCGAAGAAGCGCGAGTTCGTGCCGAACCCGGACCTGCGCGGCCGCCGCGCGCTGGTCGTGGACGACAACGACCACGCCCGCGCCGTGATCGCCGACATGCTCGAGGGCATGACGTTCGTGACGACCGGCGTGCGCTCCGGTGCCGCCGCGGTCGACGAAGTGCGCAACGCCTACCTGTCGGGCAGCCCGTACGACGTCGTGTACCTCGACTGGCGCATGCCCGGCATGGACGGCATGGAAACCGCGCGGCGCATCCGCTCGATGGGGCTGGAGACCGCGCCCATGATCCTGATGGTCACCGCGCACGGCCGCGAGGAAGTGCTGAAGGAAGCCGAGCAGTGCGGCATCCAGAACGTGCTGGTCAAGCCCGTGAACCCGTCGATCCTGTTCGACACCACGATGGACGTGCTCGGGCGCCGTGCGCAAATCATCCCGCCACAGGAAGCGGCGAACGCCGACCACCAGCGGCTGGCCGCGATCCGCGGCGCGCGCATCCTGCTGGTGGAAGACAACGAGATCAACCAGCAGGTTGCGCGCGAGCTGCTCCAGGACGCCGGGTTCGTGATCGACGTCGCGGACAACGGCGAGGTTGCGCTCGAAAAGCTGCAGCGCACGTCCTACGACCTGGTCTTCATGGACATGCAGATGCCGGTGATGGACGGCGTGACGGCAACGCAGCGAATCCGCGGCATGAAGGAGTTCGATGCGTTGCCCATCGTCGCCATGACCGCGAATGCGATGGAACAGGACCGCCGCAAGTGCCTGGACGCCGGCATGAACGACTTCCTGGTCAAGCCGATCGAGCCGCAGGACATGTGGGCCATCCTGCTGCGCTGGGTGCGCGTGCGCACGCCGGCCGCGCCGGCGGCAACGCCCTCGCGCACCGACCCGGCCGACGGCATCCCGTCGGGCATCGATGGCCTGGACACGGCATTGGGCCTGTCGCGGATGATGAACAAGAAGCCGCTGTACCTGGCGATGCTGCGCCGCTTCGTGGCGGGCCAGCGCGATGCGATGCAAAGCCTGCACGAAGCGCTGGCCCAGGGCGACCTCGCGACGGCGGAGCGCCATGCGCACACCACCAAGGCCGTCGCCGGCAACGTGGGCGCCGTGGCGGCGCAGGAACGGTCGGCCGCACTGGAGCTGGCGCTGCGCTCGCAACGGCCGGCGGGCGAGTTGGACACACTCGCCACCGCGCTGCAAGCCGTCATTTCTCCGCTGATCGAGTCGCTCGATGCGCAACTCGCAGAAACAAGATAGGCAATGCACCAATGAAAGAAGCAATGGAATGCATGGACGAGCCGGTGGCGCCGGCCCAGGCCATGCAAGACCTGGTCAACCGCCTGACGCAGGAGCTCGCGCAAATGCAGCGCACGCAGGCTGCGTCGCGCCAGAAGCTGTTGAAGGCAACGCAATCGCTGGACGTGCGCACGCAGGAGCTGACCGAATCACGCGCGTCGGTGGAGCTGCTGCTGGCCACGCTCGATTCGGCGCAGGACGGCGTGCTGGCCATGGGCTGGTTCGGCCGCGCGATGCACTTCAACGCGCGCTTCACCGAGATCTGGAAAATCCCGCCGGACAAGGCCGCGCACCTGAACGACGCGGCACTGCTCGCGTTGCAGATGACGCAGGTGAAGGACCCGGCGCGCTTCCTGGATTTCGTGCAGTCACGCCGCGCCCGTCCCGACGAAGAGCGCCACGAAACGGTGGAGATGACCGACGGGCGCATCCTCGAATGCCACGTGGTGCCGCAGCGCGTGCGCGGCCGGCGGCTGGGCACGGTGACCTGCTTTCGCGACGTGACGCCGCGCTAGGCGGCGCTCACACCCGCTCGAGGATGACGGCGATGCCTTGTCCGACGCCGATGCACATCGTGCACAGCGCGTAGCGCCCGCCGGTGCGGTGCAACTGGTTCACCGCCGTCGTCGCCAACCTTGCACCCGAAGCGCCCAGCGGATGGCCCAGCGCAATCGCGCCGCCATTCGGGTTGACGCGCGCGTCGTCGTCCTTCAGCCCCAGCAGCCGCAGCACGGCGAGGCCCTGCGCGGCGAAGGCTTCGTTCAGCTCCATCACGTCGACCTGGTCGAGCTTGATCCCGGTGAGCGCCAGCACCTTCTGCGCCGCCGGCGCGGGGCCGATGCCCATGATGCGCGGCGGCACGCCGGCGGTGGCCATGCCGACGATGCGCGCGCGCGGCGTGAGGCCATGGCGCGCGGCCGTCGATTCATCGGCGACCAGCAGCGCACAGGCGCCGTCGTTGACGCCGCTGGCATTGCCGGCCGTCACCGTGCCGTCGGGTCGCACAACGCCCTTCAGCTTGGCCAGCGCTTCCATGCTGGTCTCGCGCGGATGCTCGTCGCGGTCCACCACAATCGCCTCGCCCTTTTTCTGTGGAATCGTCACCGGCACGATTTCGTTCGCGAAGAAGCCCGCCTTCTGCGCAGCCACGGCCTTTTGCTGCGAGGCCAGCGCCATGCGGTCCTGCGCTTCGCGCTCGATCTTGTATTCGGTGGCGACGTTCTCCGCCGTCTCGGGCATCGAGTCGACGCCGTACTTTTCCTTCATCAGCTTGTTGACGAAGCGCCAGCCGATCGTCGTGTCGTAGACCGCGTTCGTGCGCGCGAAGGCCGATTCGGCCTTGGGCATCACGAAGGGCGCGCGGCTCATGCTCTCCACGCCGCCGGCAATCATCAGCGACGCTTCGCCTGCCTTGATGGCGCGCGCCGCGGTGCCGAGCGCATCGAGGCCCGAGCCGCACAGGCGGTTGATCGTCGCGCCGGGCACTTCGACGGGCAGGCCCGCCAGCAGCGAAGCCATGTGCGCGACATTGCGGTTGTCTTCGCCGGCCTGGTTCGCGCAGCCGTAGATCACGTCGGTGACGGCTTGCCAATCGACCTTGGCATTGCGCTGCATCAGCGCCTTGATGGGGATCGCGCCGAGGTCATCGGTGCGCACGGAAGCAAGCGCGCCGCCATAGCGGCCGAAGGGGGTGCGAACGGCGTCGCAGATGAAAGCGTGGCGGGTCATAAGGGGTTCCTGTTCGAGTTGCACATGGCCAACCCCGCAAGTTTAGACTTGCCGAATGTTCAATCCCTCGCAGGACGACGTCCGCCGTTTCTTCTGCGGGGTTTTCGCCAAGTCGCGCGGCGCGCAGCCCATGGATGCGCTGGAAACACTGGCCGCGCAATGGCTGGCGGAGCACCCCGAGTACACGGGCGACATGGCCGATGAGCAGGCGGCGCTGGCCGCGGCCTATGACGGCAGCGACGGGCGCACCAACCCGTTCCTGCACCTGTCGATGCACCTGTCGATCAGCGAGCAGTGCTCGATCGACCAGCCGCGCGGCATCCGCCAGGCCGTGGAGCTGCTCGCAGCGCGGCGCAACTCACTGCACGACGCGCACCACGAAGCGATGGAGTGCCTGGGGCAGATGCTGTGGGACAGCCAGCGGTCGGGCCGGCCGCCGGACGGCGATGCGTACGTCGAGTGCGTGCAGAAACGCGCGACCCGCTAGACGCCCGTCACCTTCACGAAGTGCGCCACGCCGGGCAGCAGGTCGACGGCCGCGTGCACGGCCATGGCAGCAAACAGGTTGCGCGTGCGCGCCCAGATCACGCCGAACGTGACGCCCGCCGGCGCGATCACGACAATGGCATAGGCGATGGCCTGCAGCGCCGTTGGCGCGTCGCCGAGTCCTTCGAGCTCGCCCGCGCCGCGATAGATGAAGCCCGGCGCGTGCGCGAGCCCGAACACCAATGCCATCAACGCAATGGCGCTCGCCTGCGAGCCGACCCAAGGCGCGATGCGGGATTGCACCACGCCGCGAAAGAAGAATTCCTCGACCAGCCCCGCTTCGATGAGCAGCCAAGCAAAGCACGCTGGCAATGCGATCGCCAGTTGTCCCGCACTGAACTTGCCGGTGCGCACCGGCTCGGCCGCGCCGCCGAGGAAATAATTGAACGCGAGGAAGGCCGCGCTCGTCACGAGCACCACGCGCAGGTGGCTTCGCCCCAACTCGCGCAGCGCGGCGGCATGGATGCCGTAGTCGCGCCAGCGATAGCCGGACACGGTGCGGTACAGCAGGTACGGGATCGCGACGAAGACGAGCAGCTTGCGCGCCACGACGACGAACTCGCGCACGAGCGGCGGCTGGCCGGCAAAGAAATGGTCGATCCATTGCGGGCCGCCCACGAGGAACACGGACAGGGCCACCACGATCACGGCGAGCAAGCCCAGGTCGGCGCGGGAAGATCGCTCGTCGTGCGGCAGGCGCACGGCCTTGCGTGTGGCCCACCACGCGAGCGCGGGAAAGACGCCCGCGAACAAGGCGAGCTCGATCAGGGCGTCGCTGGGAGGAAAGCCGCCGGCAAGCAGGACGGCCAGCGCGATCGCGTAGGCGCCGGCGGCGATGAAGACGCCCGCCATTGCCTTCAGGCCATCACTGCTGGTGGTGGAAGCGCGTCTCGGGAACCGTCTTCAGTTCGCCGTCGAGGGAGCCGACGTAGTTGGCCAGCGCCTTCAGCTCCGCGTGGCTGAATTGCTTGGCCACGGCGCCCATCACGCCGTTGCTGCGGCCGACGGACGGGTTGTTCTCGGCCTTGTAGGCCTTCAGCGCGACGAACAGGTAGTCGGCGTGCTGGCCGGCGATCTTCGGGTACGTCGGGTCGATCGGCTTGGACAGGTTGCTGCCGTGGCACGACGCGCACGCGGCCTTTTGCATCAGCTGCGCGACTTGCGCATCGGGCTGGTGCGACGGCTGGTCGGGCAGCTTGGTCTCGCCGGCCAGGTTGGCGTAGTAATTGGCGACGTCGGTGATGTCCTGGTCGGACAGCGAGGACGCGATGCCGCGCATCGTCGGATGCTTGCGGTCCCCCGCCTTGTACGCGTTGAGCGCAGCGGCGATGTACTTGGCGCTCTGGCCCGCGATCATCGGCACCTTGTGCACTTCGGGGAAGCTGGCCTGGTAGCCCTTGATGCTGTGGCAGCCCATGCACATGGCGACGCGCGCCTCGACCGACTTCGCGCCGGTGGCTTGCGTGGCCGCGGGGGCGGGCTTGGCAGCAGGGGCCTGCGCCTGGGCGGGGGCGGTCGCGCAAGCGACAGCAACAACGAACAGCGCGGAGAACAGGTTCTTCATTTTGGGGGCAGAATCGTTTGGGTCGATTATATGAGCGCCCATTGATGAAGTTCCACGGATCCGAAACCTACGTCGCGACGCAGGACTTGATGCTTGCGGTGAACGCGGCCATCACGCTCAAGCGCCCCCTGCTCGTCAAGGGCGAGCCCGGCACCGGCAAGACCATGCTGGCCGAGGAAGTGGCCCAGGCGCTGAAGCTGCCGCTGCTGCAATGGCACATCAAGTCCACCACCAAGGCCCACCAGGGCCTGTACGAGTACGACGCGGTGAGCCGCCTGCGCGACTCGCAGCTGGGCGACGAGCGCGTGAAAGACATCCACAACTACATCGTCAAGGGCGTGCTGTGGCAGGCCTTCACGGCGGAACAGCCGGTGGCCCTCTTGATCGACGAGATCGACAAGGCCGACATCGAATTCCCGAACGACCTGCTGCGCGAGCTGGACCGCATGGAGTTCTACGTGTACGAGACGCAGGAGCTGGTGAAGGCCAAGCACCGCCCTCTGGTGTTCATCACGTCGAACAATGAAAAGGAACTGCCCGACGCTTTCCTGCGCCGGTGCTTCTTCCACTACATCAAGTTCCCCGACGCCGACACGATGAAGCAGATCGTCGACGTGCACTTCCCGACGCTGAAGAAGGATCTGCTCGCCGCGGCGATGAAGACCTTCTACGACGTGCGCAACCTGCCCGGCCTGAAGAAGAAACCGTCGACGAGCGAGCTGCTCGACTGGCTCAAGCTGCTGGTCGCCGAGGACATCCCGGTCGCGGCGCTGCAAAGCAAGGACGACAAGGTGGCCGTGCCGCCGCTGGTGGGCGCCCTCTTGAAGAACGAACAGGACGTCACGCTGTTCGAAAAGCTCGTGTTCATGCAAAAGCACAATCGCTAAGGTGAAAAAGCCCGAACCCGTCACCCTGGAATCGGCGCGCGTGCGGCTGGAGCCGATGACGCGTGACAACGTCGCGGACATCGCGGGCGCGGCGCGCGACGGCGAACTGTGGAACCTGCGCATCACTTCCGTGCCCGCACCGGGCGAAGAGAAGGCCTACGTCGATACCGCGCTGAAGGGCTACGACGACGGCCACATGCTGCCGTTCGTGGTGCGCGACATCGCGAGCGGCAAGGTGATCGGCAGCACGCGCTACCACGACATCGTGCCGGCCGTGGAGCGGCTGGAGATCGGCTACACCTGGTACGGCAAGAGCTGGCAGCGCACGCACGTGAACACCACCTGCAAGCTGATGCTGATGACGCACGCGTTCGAGACGCTCGGCGCGAAGCTCGTCGGCTGGCGCACGGACAACTTCAACTTCGCCAGCCAGAAGGCCATCGAGCGCCTCGGCGCGCGCAAGGACGGCGTGCTGCGCCACCACGGGCTGCGCCGCGACGGCACCGTTCGTGATACCGTGATGTACAGCCTCACGGCAGGCGAATGGCCCGAAGTGAAGGCGCAGTTGCTCTACCAGCTGGCCAAGCCCCGCGACTGACATGCTGATCGATTTCTTCTACACGCTGCGCAGCGCCAAATTGCCGGTGTCGGTGAAGGAATACCTCACGCTGCTCGAGGCGCTGAAGGAAGGCGTCGTTGGCCCCGAGAGCGACGACGGTTACTCGATCGACGATTTCTACTTCCTGTCGCGCACGGCCCTCGTCAAGGACGAGAAGCACTACGACAAGTTCGACCGCGCTTTCGCCGCCTACTTCAAGGGCGTGGAGATGATCGCGGACTTCACGAAGGACATCCCGCTGGAGTGGTTGCGCAAGAACCTCGAGCTCGAACTCTCGCCCGAAGAGAAGGCGAAGATTGAAGCCATGGGCTGGGACGAGCTGATGGAGACGCTGCGCAAGCGCTTCGAGGAGCAGAAGGAGCGCCACGAAGGCGGCAGCAAGATGATCGGCACGGGCGGCACGTCGCCGTTCGGCGCGTACGGCTTCAACCCGCAAGGCATCCGCATCGGCCAGGACAAGGGCCGCAACAAGAGCGCGGTGAAGGTGTGGGACCAGCGCGCGTACAAGGACTACGACGACTCGCAGGAGCTGGGCACGCGCAACATCAAGATTGCGTTGCGGCGCCTGCGCAAGTTCGCGCGCGAAGGCGCCGAAGAAGAACTGGACCTGGACGACACGATCAAGTCCACGGCCGCGAACGCGGGCTACCTCGACATCAAGATGGTCCCCGAGCGCCACAACAACGTGAAGGTGCTGTTGCTGATGGACGTCGGCGGCACGATGGACGAGCACATCCACCGCGTCGAGGAAATGTTCTCGGCCGCCAAGGCTGAGTTCAAGCACCTGGAGTTCTACTACTTCCACAACTGCGTCTACGACTTCATGTGGAAGAACAACCGCCGCCGCTTCTCGGAGAAGTTCCCGACGTGGGACATCATCCGCAAGTACAACAAGGACTACAAACTCATTTTCGTCGGCGACGCGACGATGAGCCCGTACGAGATCCTGCAGCCCGGCGGCAGCGTCGAATACAACAACGAGGAAGCCGGCGCGGAGTGGATCCAGCGCCTGACCAACGCCTTCCCGAAGTTCGCCTGGATCAACCCCGAGCCGCAAGGCGTGTGGCAATACCGCCAGTCGATCAGCGTGGTGCAGCAGCTGATGAACCAGCGCATGTACCCGCTGACGATCAAGGGGCTCGAAGAGGCGATGCGGCTGCTGTCGAAGTGACGCGCCGCCCCGCGCGGCGCCTTAGCGCCGGGCCGCGCCGGCCGTGACGTCCTCGGCCTCGAACGACGGGTAGCCCGCGTCGTTGGTGGCGCGCGCGAGGGCCGCAACGTTCGTCACCGCGTCATCGAAGGTCACGATCGCGGTGCGCTTCTTGTAGCTCACCACGGCGCTCTTCACGCCGGCGACCTTCAGCAACGCAACGCGGATGGTGACCGGGCACGCCTCGCAGTCCATCGTCGGCACGCTCAGCGTGACCTTGCGCGGCGCGGCTTCGGCCGTGACGGCACATGCGAGCAGGAGAGCAGCGAAAACGATGCGCTTCATGTCGGGCCTCATTCGTAAAAGAGCGGCGCGGCCACGCGCACCAGCACAGGCAACGACGCGACGACAGCCAGCACCCAGAACCACGAACGCGTCGCAGCGCCGGGGCGCGGGCACGACGGCCGCCACATGCGCCATGCGGCGACGGCGAGCGCCGCGCCGGCCAGCGCGGTGAGTGCATCCGAATACGGCTGCATGGTGCGCAATTGCGCGATCCACGCCCCCGAGATGCCGGCGATCGCCAGCACCAGCGGCACGACGCAGCACGTCGACGCGAGCAACGCGGCGATCCCGGCAATCGTCAGCGCGGGCGCGGCCTTGTCACTCATGCCTTGGTCTCGCGCGCGGTGATCTGGTAGGCGAAGTCGTCCGGTGCGTACGGATCGCGTGCGCCCCCAGCGGTCTCCGCCTGCGGGTACATGAAGAAACCCAGCTTCGCTTGCTTCGCGCCGGGCAGCTTGATGTCGCTCGCGCTGTTGTAGCCCATCCAGTTGCCTTCCCAGCTGCCGAACAACGCACGGCGCACGGGCGCGACCACCGGATGGCCGGCGTCCTTGATCCACTCCGCCGTCTCCTGGCGCATCACCTTCGTCACGTCCGCCGGGTCCATCGCCACCCAGCCGTGCGCTTGCAGGTAGACCTCCGCGCGGCAGTGTTGCGCGCCCTTGAGGCTCGCGGGATTGCCGCCGAGTTCGCGATAGCCGAAGGCGCTGGGCACGAGCCGCACGCCGTAGATGTCGCGCGCCGGGATGCCCGCGGCGCGGCACAGCCCGACGAACAGCGCGTTGATGTCTGCGCATTTGCCGCTCAGGTTGCCCGACTCCAGCATGGCCTTGATGTCGCCCGCGCCGCAACCGCGCACCTTCGGCTCGCGATACGTGCTGACGACGACCCAGTCGTAGACGCGCTGGGCCTTCTCGCGGTCGGTCGTTGCGCCCAGCGTGATCTGCCGGGCCACCTTGCGCACGATGCCGTCGGTGGTGATCAGCTCGCTGGGCTGAAGCCAGTGACGCAGGTCGGCAGGATCGGCCGCAACTGTGGGACGCTCTTTCCAGTCGACCGCGCGGCTTTGCGTTTCGACGCGGTTCGTCAACACGATCGAAGGGTCCTGCGTGCCGGCCGCGAAGTGCGCGACGAGCACCTTGGCGCCGGTGCGGCCGTCGGAGGCCAGCCGCACATCGGCGGCGTTGCCGGTCCACGAGCTGTCGCTCGTGCGCTGCCAGGGCGTGTCGACCGAGGGAACGGGCAGCCAGACGGTGGCTTCGCCACGCTCGCCGCGCAAATGCACCGTCGTCGTGACTTCGAACGTGCGCCAGCCGGCCGGCCGCGGGTCGAAGCGGCGCGCGGCCTCTTCAGCGCGCGAAAGCGGCAAGCTGCCCACGGCGACGGACGCGCAAGCGGATCGGATCAGGTGACGGCGGGAAAGAGACCAGGTCATACCCCGTATCCTAGCCGCCATGGACCGCCGCCTCTGGATCGCCGCTGCCGCATGCGCCGCCGCCTGGCCCGTGGGCGCGGCCGCATCCGTGCGCAAGCCCTGGCCGCGCGAGAGGCCCACGCCCGCCCTGAAGCTGCTCGCGCTCGACGGCGCACCGTGGTCGCTGGCTTCGCAGCGCGGCCATCCCGTGCTGCTGAACTTCTGGGCCAGTTGGTGCGAGCCATGCCGCAGCGAACTGCCGTTGCTTGAAAAGGTTGCGGCGCAATCGCGCGAAGAGGGTCTGCGCGTTTTCGCCGTGAACTTTCGCGAAAGCGAGGCGGCTGTGCGCCGCTACCTGGCGTCGGCCCCGCTGTCGCTGCCGGTGCTGCGCGATGGCGACGGCAACGCGGCGCGTGCGTTCGGCGTGAACATCTTTCCGGGCACGGTCGCCATCGACGCGCAAGGCCGCACGCGCTCGATCGAAGTCGGCGAGCTCGAGCCCGGCGACCTCGCGCGCGCGATCGCGTCAGCGCTCGGCCGCGGCTGACGCTTCTTCGTCGACGCGATCGCCCTGCGCCGCCGCAGGGGCGACGCGGCGGCGGTCGCGGATGCGCCGCGCGAACACGCCGAGGATTTCGCGGTACAGCGCATCGCCCAGGATCTGGTCCTCGTTGCCCGCATCAATGTTCGGGTTGACGTTGACTTCGATCAGCCAGCATTTCTCGCCGGTCTGCTTCAGGTCCACGCCGTACAGCCCGCGGCCGATCAGGTTCGCCGCGCGCACTGCCGTGTCGATCACGATCTCCGGCACTTCGCCGATCGAGAACGCGATCGTCTCGCCTTCCACGCGGCCTTCGCCGTCGCGCTTGATCACCTGCCAATGGCCCGGCGCCATGCGGTATTGCGCGGCAAACAATGGCCGGCCGTCGAACACGCCGATGCGCCAGTCGAATTCGGTGGGCAGCCATTCCTGCGCGATCAGCAGTTCGGACCGCGCGAACAGCTCGTTCGCGGAGGCTTCCAGCTGCGCTTCACTTTCGATCTTGGACACGCCCAGCCCGAACGCACCGTCGGGCACCTTCAGCACGCAAGGCAAGCCGAGCGTGGCGATCACTTCCTTCACGTTGTCGCGATGCACGATCAGGGCCTTGGGCTTGGGCACGCGGTGCTGCCCCATCAGTTCGTCCATGAACACCTTGTTGGAGCAGCGCAGCACCGATTCCGGATCGTCGATGACGGGCATGCCCAGCGACTCGCACTTGCGCGCCAGCGGGTACGTGTAGTTGTCCACGCTGGGGTCGGCGCGGATGAACAGGCCGTCGAACTCCTCGATGCGGTCGATGTCGTCCTGCGTGATCAGGCGCGCTTCGATGCCGACTTGCGGCGCAATCTCGACGAACTTGCGCAGCGCCGCGTCGTTCGAGCATTTGTCTTCGGCCGCCGGGTCATGGAGGATGGCAAGCACGGGCGTGCGATCGCTCGGCGCGGCCGATGGTGCGCGCGAATCCCCGGTGACGAATTCGGTGGCCACCGCCAGCAGGAAAGGGCGATGGCGCAATTGCACGTCGGCCAGGCCCAGCGCGGCAATCTTCTCCAGCACCCAGCCGGCATCGCCGCGCTTGAATTGCGCGCGCACCAGCGGCGCTTTCGTCGCGTCGAACAATTGCTGCGCCAGCGGGTTGTGCGCCTCGGCGGGGTCGCGGCCGAAATACGCGTCCAGCTCGAAGATGTCGCTGCCGTCGTGCCGCAAATCGCGCGTGAGCTCGCCCACCTTCTCGCCGAGCGACGCGCGCAACTCATCGGACTGCAGGTCGCCGATCGCCTTGACCGATGGCAGCGGATCGTGCGCGCGTGCCTGCGCCAGCAAGGAAACGTAATAGCCCCGTCCCTGGTAGCGGTTGACGCGGCACAAGTTGACGACCCGCGCCTTCAGGTTGTTGGCGTACGAGGGATCGGTGAGGTAGGCGCGAGCGGTGACGACGCTGGAGCCCGGAATCTCGAAAGGCCACAGCTGCGCGCGGTCGACGACAAAGAGAATTCGCATGGCCTCGACGATGCCGCGAGGCGCGATGCGGGCGGGCAGGTTGGCGCCGCCACCGCCTGTCAGCTGGTACCACCGACAGGAATCGAACCTGTATCTAGCGCTTAGGAGGCGCTCGTTCTATCCATTGAACTACGGCGGCGTGCGCGGGCATTGTAGATGGGGGCCCCTGTGCTTCCGCACAGGCCGTGGCGCCTACGGCCCGCGTCAGTGGCGTCCTACAGACGTCCCTGCCTGCGCCGATAACCTGCTTCGCATGAACTCCGAATTCCGCCTCGAGAGCAACCAGCCGATCGCCGGGCGCTTCCTGCCGAGCCCCGGTGCGCAAGAGTACTTCTTCAGCGACATGGACCTCGCCATCACGATGGCGGCGAAGAGCTTCACCCGGCCGTCCAGCGAGATTCGCGTGGTGCACGTGCCCACGGGCGAGGTGGTGTTCCGCAAATTGCCGCAGCAGCGCCCGAACCTCAGCGACGAGCCCTGAGCCCGTCCACCGCCTGCTGCAGCCCGGCCGCCCAAGCGCGGCGGTCGCGCCCGTCGCTGCGCTGCGGTTCGCCGAACGTCACCACCACCGTCATCGGGCGGCCGCTCACCGTGCGCCACAGCGACCCCACCAGGGTTTCATCGCCGATGTAGCTCGCCGCAAAACTCGGCTCACCGGATGCGCTGTCGATGAAGCTCAGCGCCACGGGTTGCACGGGCGCATCGGCGGAAATCGCGGCCTGGACCAGGTTGGCGTGGAACGGCAGCATCGTGCGGCCGTCTGTCGTCGTGCCTTCGGGAAAGATGGCCAGGATGTCGCCGCTGCGCAGGGCTTCGGCCATGTGGTGCACGACGCGCATCGCATCGCGGCGCGATTCGCGTTCGATGTACAGCGTGCCCCCGCCGGTGGCGAGCGTGCCAATCAGCGGCCAGCGCCTGACCTGCGCCTTGGCGACGAAGCGGCAATGGCGCGCTGCGTGCATCACCAGGATGTCCAGCCAAGAGATGTGGTTCGCCACGAGCAACATCGGGCCGCGCGCGGGCGCATCGCCCTGCAGCCGCAACTCGATGCCCAGCACCCGCAGCATCTCGCGCGCCCATTGCGTGACGCATTCGTCGCGCTGCGGCTGCGTCAACTTCGGAAATTGGAACGTGATGGTGAACCAGCCGCCGATCGCGTGGCCCAAGGCCCGCGCCAGGCGCACCGCCGCGCGCATCACGAAGCTTCGTACGCGACCTGGCCCGCCGCGACCGTGCAGCGCACGCGGCCGCGCATCGGCAAGCCCGAGAACGGCGTGTGCTTGCCCTGGCTGCGCAGTTGCTGCGGCGTCACGGTCCATTCGACCTTGGGATCGAATACGCACACGTCGCCGAGTCCGCCGCTGGCCAGGTGGCCGACGCTGGCCTGCAACGTGCCGAGCGCAACGCCCAGCACGTTGGCCGGTGCGCTCGTCACGACGGTGAGCGCGCGCAGCAGGCCGGCGTTGGATTCCTCGCCCCAGCGCACCGCCAGCGCGAGCAGCAATTCCAGTCCCGTTGCACCCGGCTCCGCTTCGCCGAAGGGCAGCGTCTTCGCGTCTTCGTCCACCGGCGTGTGGTCGGACACCAGCGCGTCGATGGTGCCGTCGGCCAGGCCGGCACGCAGTGCGTCGCGGTCGCGTTGCTGGCGCAGCGGCGGGTTCAGCCGCGCGCGCGAATCGAAGAAGCCGATGTCGTTGTCGGTCAGGTGCAGCGAGTTGATGCTCACGTCGCAGGTGACGGGCAACTTCTGCTGCTTGGCCTGCCGCACGAGTTCGACGCCATCCGCACTGGACAGGCGGCACAGGTGCACGCGCGCGCCGGTGATCTTCACCAGCTCGAAGATCGTGTGCAGCGCAATCGTCTCGGCCGCGACCGGCACGCCGGGCAGGCCCAGCCGCGTGGCGAGCGAGCCGCTGGCGGCAACGCCGCGGCCCAGGAACATCTCCTGCGGGCGCAACCAGACGGCGTAGCCGAACGTCGCGGCGTATTGCAGCGCGCGCTGCAGCACCTGCGTGTTGCCCAGTGCCACCTCGGCCTGGCCGAAGCCGACGCAGCCTGCTTCCGTGAGCTCCACCATTTCGGTGAGGATCTCGCCTTCCAGCTTGCGTGTGAGCGCGCCGAGCGGAAAGACGCGCGCCTGGTGCAGCTTCTCCGCGCGGAACTTCAGCATTTCGACCAGACCCGGCTCGTCGAGTACCGGGTCAGTGTCGGGCGGGCACACGAGGCTCGTCACGCCGCCGGCGACCGCCGCGGCCATTTCGCTTTCGAGCATGCCCTCGTGCTCGTAGCCCGGCTCGCGCAGCCGCACCGCCAGGTCCACCAGCCCCGGCATCACGATGCAGCCGTGCGCATCGACCACCTTGGCCGCGGAGAAGTTGCCTGCATCGCCAATCGACACGATGCGTCCCGCCGCGATGGCGACGTCGCACACCTTGTCGAGCTTCGACGCCGGGTCGATCACGCGGCCGCCCTTGATGAGAATTTTCACGTCATCTCTCCTCGCACCGCGATATCGAGCGCGATGCTTGATTCGAAAAAGTCCATCCACGGGCTACCGCGGATCCGGCTTTGCCGGGCCGCTGGTGGCGCCCCCTTGAGGGGGAGGCGCCGAAGGCGCTTCGGGGGTGGGACATTTCTATGCTTCGTTCCCCGCGACGATGCTCATCACCGCCATCCGCACCGCGATGCCGAAGGTGACCTGCGGCAGGATCACGCTTTGCTTGCCGTCGACCACCGCCGAGTCGATCTCCACGCCGCGATTGATCGGCCCTGGGTGCATCACGATCGCGTCGGGCTTGGCCAGCTGCAGCTTTTCTTCCGTCAGGCCGAAGCCCTTGAAGAACTCCTGCGACGAGGGCAGCAGCGCGCCGCTCATGCGCTCGTTCTGCAGGCGCAGCATGATCACCACGTCGCAGCCCTTGATGCCCTCTTCGAGCGTGTGGCACACCCGCACGCCCATTTGCGCCATGTCGCCGGGCACCAGCGTCTTGGGCCCGACCACGCGCACCTCGGCGCAGCCGAGCGTGGTGAGCGCGTGGATGTCCGAGCGCGCCACGCGCGAGTGCAGCACGTCGCCGACGATCGCCACCGTGAGGTTGGAGAAATCTTTCTTGAAATGCCGGATGGTGTACATGTCCAGCAGGCCCTGCGTCGGGTGCTGGTGGCGGCCGTCGCCCGCGTTGATCACGTGCACGTGCGGCGCGACGTGCTGCGCGATCAAGTAGGGCGCACCGGATTCGTTGTGGCGAACCACGAACATGTCGGCGGCCATCGCGGAGAGGTTTGCGATCGTGTCCAGCAGCGACTCGCCCTTGGTCGCCGACGAGCGCGCGATGTCCAGGTTGATCACGTCGGCCGACAGGCGCGTCGCCGCGATCTCGAACGTCGTGCGCGTGCGCGTGGAGTTCTCGAAGAACAGGTTGAACACGCTCTTGCCGCGCAAGAGGGGCACCTTCTTGACTTCGCGGTCGCTCACGCTCACGAAGGTGGACGCGGTGTCCAGGATGTGGGTGACGATGTCGCGCGGCAGGCCCTCCACGGACAGCAGGTGGACGAGCTCGCCGTTGCGATTGAGTTGCGGGTTCTTCTTGTGGAGCATCACTGGCCCTCGACCTTGAAGCTGAACTGGCCGTCGTCGTCGCGCGCGAGCGCGAGCGACTGCGTGGCCGGCACGCTCACGCGCGCGGCGGCGTAATCGGGTTGCACCGGCAGCTCGCGCCCGCCGCGGTCCACCAGCACCGCGAGCTTCACGCTGGCTGGCCGGCCGTAGTCGAACAATTCGTTGAGGACCGCGCGGATGGTGCGGCCCGTGTACAGCACGTCGTCGAGCAGGATGATGTGCGCGCCGTTCACGTCGAACTGCAGCAGCGTCTGCCCGCCCGTGCCCGACAAGCCGCGCTTGGCAAAATCGTCGCGGTGCAGCGCCGACGAGATCACGCCGGCGTCGCCGTCGAGGTCCATGTCCTTTTGCAGCCGCTCGGCGAGCCATGCGCCGCCCGAGGCGACGCCCACCAGCTTCGCATCGGCAGGTCCCAATTGGCGCACGCCGCGCACCAGCTCGCGGTACAGCGCTTCGGCATCGAGGGTGAGCTTCATGTCAGGCTCCTCAGGAACTGTTCCAGGATCACGCAAGCAGCGCCCGCGTCGTCGTCGCTTGCGCCCGCGCTGCGCGCTTCAGTCGTGCTGTAGCGCTCGTCGATTTCATACACCGGCAGTTTCGTGCGGGCGGCGAGCTGGCGGCCGAACTTGCGCGCGCGGGCCGTATTGTCGTGGCTGGCGCCGTCGGGGTGGAACGGCACGCCCACCACCAGTGCGTCGGGCTGCCATTCGTTCACGCGGTCGCATGCGGCGTCCAGGCGCGCGCCGCCTTCGGCGCGAATGGTGGGCTGGGGCGTGGCCGTGCGCAGCATGCGGTTGCCCACGGCGACGCCGGTGCGCTTGAGCCCGAAATCGAAAGCTAAAAAAGTGGTGAGGTGCTGGGGGACTGGGATGGGTTGCCCCATCATGCGTGCCCCGCCTCCGAGGCCAGCATCCACGCCTGCACGCCCAGCAGCGACAGCGCCTTCTCGTAGCGCTGCTCGATGGGCGTGTCGAAGATGACCGACACATCGGCGCCCACGGTGAGCCAGCTGTTTTCGGCCAGCTCGGTCTCCAGCTGGCCCTCGCCCCACGCGGAGTAGCCAAGCGACACCAGCACCTTGCGCGGGCCCGCGCCAGTGGAGATCGCCTCGAGCACGTCTTTGGACGTGGTCATTTCCAGTCCGCCGGGGATGGTCATGGTGGAGGCGTACACGGTTTCCTTGGACTGAGCGTCGGCGTCCTTGAACACCGCTTCGTGCAGCACGAAGCCGCGCTCGATCTGCACTGGGCCGCCGTGGAACACGGGGGCACCGGCGATGTCGTCACGCGAGAGGGGCAGGTCCACCTTCTCGAACAGGTGGCGCATGTCGATGTCGCTGGGCTTGTTGATCACCAGGCCGAGGGCGCCGCGCGAGCTGTGCTCGCACAGGTACACGACGCTCTTGGCGAAAGATTCGTCCTGCATTCCCGGCATTGCGATCAGGAAGTGATGCGTGAGGTTGATGGACTGCGCATCGGACGACATGGCCCCATTTTAGCGTGGGCCGCCCAAAAGGAAGCGGCGCCCATCGGGCGCCGCCTGCTTTCCGTCCCGCCTTGTTGTTCCTACGCCGTCACCGCCTGGGTGCTGTAGTGGCGCACCAGCGAGAGCAGCTCTTCTTCCGAATACGGCTTGCCCAGGTAGTGGTTGACGCCCAGTTCGGTGGCGTGGTCGCGGTGCTTCTGCCCGATCCGCGACGTGATCATGATGATCGGCAGGTCCTTCAGCCGGGTGTCGCCGCGAATGTTGCGCGCCAAATCGAACCCGTCCATGCGCGGCATCTCGATGTCCGACACGACCACCGCGGGCGTTTCCTCGGCGAGGCGCTCGAGCGCCTGCAGGCCGTCGGCGGCGAGCGCCACGCGATAGCCTTCGCGCTGCAGCAGGCGCTGCGTCACGCGGCGCACCGTGATCGAATCGTCTACCACCAGCACCAGCGGGACGGCCGGGGCCACGGCCATGATGGCGGGCTTCTCCGGCTGCTTGGCGCGCTCTTCCAGCATGTCCGGCTGCGCATGGTCGGTGCTGAGCTTGCGTGCGGCCTCGCCGTACACGGTGGACAGCGCCACCGGGTTGTAGATCAGCACCACCGCACCGGAGGCCAGCAGCGTCATGCCGGCAAGACCCGGCAGGCGCGCCAGCTGCGGCCCGAGGTTCTTCACCACCACTTCCTGGTTGCCCAGGATTTCGTCCACGTGCACCGCGATGCGCTGCGCCGCGGACTTGAAGATCACCACCGGCAGCGTCTTGCCGACTGGCTCCGTGCTGCGCGTGGACGCCTGCAGCAGCGAGCCGCACCAGTAGAAGTTGAGCGTCTCTTCGCCGAAGGCGTAGGTGCCACTGTTGTAGGCCTGCTCGACTTCCTTGGCCGGGGCGCGGCGCACGATGTCGATCAGGTTGGCCGGCACGCCGAACGACAGGTTGCCGGCGCGGATCATCACCACCTGCGTCACGGCGGTGGTCAGCGGCAGGATCAGGCGGAAGCTGCTGCCCTGGCCCGCGTGGGTCGTCGTCTCGATGCGGCCGCCCAGCGCGTTGACTTCGGCGCGCACCACGTCCATCCCGATGCCGCGGCCCGCGAGTTCCGTGATCTGCGTCGCCGTCGAAAAGCCCGGCATGAAGATCAGTTGCGCGGCTTCGGCGTCGGAGATCTCCTGCGCGGGGCCGATCAGGCCTTGTTCGCGCGCCTTGTCGCGGATGCGCACCAGGTCCAGGCCGCCGCCGTCGTCGCGGAATTCCACGGAGACGTCGTTGCCTTCCTGGTGCAGGTTGATCAGGATGTTGCCGCTGGCTTCCTTGCCGGCGGCCGTGCGCTTGGCGGGATCCTCGATGCCGTGCGCCACGCAGTTGCGCAGCAAGTGCTCGAACGCGGGCGTCATGCGGTCCAGCACGCCGCGGTCCATTTCAATGGAGCCACCGGTGATGTCCAGCTTCACCTGCTTGCCCGATTCCTTCGATGCGAGGCGAACCACGCGGTACAGGCGGTCGGAGATGCCTTCGAACTCCACCATGCGCGTGCGCAGCAGGTCGCGCTGCAGTTCGCGCGTTTGCCGCGCCTGCGCGACGAGGTCGTCTTCCGTCGATTCCACCACGCGCTGGATGTTCCGCTGCACGGTGGCCACGTCGTTCACCGACTCGGCCATCATGCGCGTGAGCTCCTGCACGCGCGTGTAGCGGTCGAACTCGAGCGGGTCGAACGACTGGCCGGCTTCCTGCGCTTGCGCCAGGCGCGTCTGCATTTGCGCGTCGGCCTGCAGCTCGATGTCGCGCAGCTGCGTGCGCAGGCGGTCCAGGTTGCCCGTCAGGTCGTTCAGCGAGCCGCGCAACTGGCGCAATTCCGATTCCAGGCGCGAGCGCGTGATCATCACTTCGCCGGCCTGGTTCATCAGGCGGTCGAGCAGCTGCGAGCGCACGCGCACCGCCTGGCCCGCCGAGCGCGCCACGACGACTTGCGATGCGGCTTGCGCGATGAGCGAGCGTTGCGGCGCCTGCACCGGCACCGCTTCGGCTTGCGCGGCGGCGGCCACCGGCTCGGCAGAGGGCTGTGCCTCCGGCATTGCAGGTTGCGCAACAGAAGCGGCGCGCAACGCTTCGAACGTCGTCTGCATCGTGTCGAAGCGATGCAGCACCGGCTCGATGGCGGGCGTGGACACGAACTCCGTGCCCAGCGCCTCGACCTGCGATTCCATGCGGTGCGCCAGTTCGCCCAGGCGCAACGCGCCGGCGAGGCGGGCACTGCCCTTGAGCGTGTGCAGCGCGCGCAGCACTTCGTCACGCGCGCTCTTGTTGTCCGGCCGCGCCGACCACTGGCGCAATGCCGCGCCCATTTGCGGCATCAGCTCGATCGCTTCTTCCTCGAAGATCGGGAACAGGTCCGGGTCCACCGCGTCGGCGACGTCGATGTCCTGGTCTTCGTCTTCGTCGATCGCGAACTGCGCCGCGGCAGGGCGCGCCGGCTGGACCTGTTGGACCGGCAGCGGCATCGCCTTCACGGGCTCGGGCTCGGGCTCGGGTTCGGGCTCCGGCTCGGGTTGCGGCTGCGGTTCGGGGACGACTTCCGCGACGACCTCGATCACGGGCTCAGCAGCCGGTACTTCCTGCATCGGCTCTTCGACCACGTCATCGAGCGGCGCCGGCCCCGACGTGTCGGCGCGCTGCGGAATGTCGAGTTCCTTCAATGCGTCGAGCACGACGACGACACCGGCGTTCGGCTCTTTCAGGAAGCCGGCGGCGAACTGGTGCAACAGCCGGCGGATTTCTTCGGCGGCATCGGTGAAGGCCTTGCCGTGTTGCGGCGTGGCCCACGCGAGCTTGCGCGTTTGCTCCAGCGACGCTTCGAGCGCGCGCGCGATGTCGGACAGGCTTTCGAAGCCGACCGTCGCCGAGCTGCCCGACAGCGCGTGCGCGATGCCGATGGCCGATTCGGGCACCGGCTGGTCGAGCTCCAGCGCCCATTCGGCCAACTCGGTGGCCAGGCGCCGCGACCATTCGTCGGCTTCGTTCAGGTAGACGTTGTACAGCGGGATGCCAATGCGCAGCGGCCCGATGACCTTGACCTGCTCATCGACTTCCGGCTCGGGCTCGGGTGCCTTCTCCGTCGCATCGGACACCGCCGACAGGCTGGCGAAGTCGATGCCCTCGATCTCTTCGGGTTGCGGAACCGGCGCGGGCTTTTCTTCTTCCGCTGCGGCAGCCGGCAATCCGAAATCGAACTCCGGCGGCACTTCGGCGGCGGGAATCTCGGCAGCCTGCGGCAGCTCGCCGCGAATGACTTGCGTCGCGCCGAACGACACCGCGGCTTCCACGGCATCGGGCTGCGGGAACGAGTCGAACGAGATCTCCATCGCCGGCGCTTCTTCGGCCGGCTTCTCGGGCACAGCCTCTGCGGCAGGTGCGGCGGGCTCGTCGAACGAAATCTCGAACGCGGGCGTTTCCGGCGCCGCTTGCGCAACGGGCTCTTCGGGCAACGGCTCCAGTGCGGGCGCGGCTTCGACGACCTCGATCGTTTCGGCAACCGGCATTTCGTCGAACGCCGGCAACGCTTCGACCGCGGGAAGCTCCGGTGCAGCCGCTTCGACAACTTCGACAGCGGGCGCGGCCCCGGGCAGCATGATTTCTTCGAGGCGGTTGTCGACGCGCATCGCGTCGGCCGGGCCGCGGAAGAAGCTGGACTTCCACGCGCCGTCATTCTTGGCTGCGATATCGTCGGCCCAGCGCGCAAAGCCTTGCAATGCGCTGCGCGCCAGCTGCAGCATCGGCTCGCTCGCGGGCTTCTGGTCCGCCAGCCACGTGTTGAGCACTTGCTCCATCGCCCAGCCGGCTTCGCCGAACTCGTTCAGGCCCACCATGCGCGAGCTGCCCTTGAGCGTATGGAACGCGCGGCGCAGCGTCGTGAGCTCGCCGACATCGGCAGGCGCCACGGTGAGCGATTCGATCGCGGCCAAACCATTGCCGACCACTTCGCGCGCTTCCTCCAGGAAGATGTCGAGCAGGTCGTCTTCTTCGATGTCGGGTTCGGCCGGCGGCTTTGCCACCGGAGGCGGCGCGGCCGGCTTGACCGCGGCAGCCAGTTGCGTGAGCGCGGCGGATGCGGCTGCGGGATCGTGCGCGACGGCGGCTGCCGCTTCGCGCACGCTTTGCGCAATGCCCGGCTGCTCGGCGAGCACCGCGTGTGCTTCGAGCGTGTCGAGCTTGTCCTTGAGCTCCTTGGGCGAATCGAGCGGCGCGAAGCCGCTGGCGACCTCCTCGACTTCTTCCGACAGCGCCGCGAAGCCCGAGCCTTCGGCTTCTTCCGCTTCCTGCGGATGCTGCACGCGTCCCATCAGCGGACGCAGCTCGCCGTTCATCTCGTCGTAGACGAACAGCTTCTTGGCCAGCGACGGCTGGTAGTTCAACATGTCGATGAGGAAGCCCAGCGCGCCGAGGTTGTTGCCCAGCTTGTCGAACGTGCCCGCGTTGCGGGCCATTTCCTCGTCGATCTCGGTAACGATGATTTCCTCGACCGCGTCGCGCATGCGTTGCACGGCGTTGGCGGCCTGGTCCAGCCCCAGCACCGACAGCACGCCGCGCATCTGCGCGAGGTGGTTCGGCGCATCGCGCAGCGGCGCCTTGTCGGCGAGGTTGCGGAAGTACTGGTCCAGCAGCTTTTCGAGTTCGGACAGCGTGCCGCGCAATTCGCTGACGACGCTGCCCATGGTCTGGCGGTCGCTCACGCGGCGGTACAGCTCCTCCATCCACGCTTCGAGCGGCTCCGGCGCACTGCCGGCGCGAACGCGGTCCAGGCGCTCGGCGAGCTTGGTCGTGCGCACCGACACTTCCTGGTCCGACGGGTCCAGGTCGGCGAACGCAGCTTCGAGGTACAGCACGGCCGTCGCGACTTCCATCGCGATCTCGGCGGTGGGCGCGTGATTGCTCTGCACGACTGCCGCGACGGTGCTGGACAGCGAGGACGCGAGCGCGCCGCTTTGCGGGTAGATCTTGACCAGCACTTCACCCAGGCCGTTGATGTGCTCGGCCACGTTGCGCAGCTTGCCCGCGTCGCCGCCGGACAGGCCGGACCACGTGTCCTTCGCCGCGGCCACGCGCTTGCGTGCTGCCGACAACATGGCCGGATCGAAGCGGCCGAACTGCGGCGTGTTGTAGTCGACGGGCTTGTACTTGGCCAGGCCCCAGGCCTGGCGCACCGCCACCACGGACGGCGCATCGACGCCCTTGCCGGGCAATGCCTGCGCGCAGAAGAACACGAGGTCCTGTGCGAGCCGGTCCGATACGGCAAGTTCGCCCTTGGCCAGCGACGCGTACTGCAGCAGCACGCGCGAGCCGATGCGCTTCACGTAGATGTCGAGCGACAGCAGCCCCAGCGACACCGCCTCGAAGTAGGCGGCGCAGATCTTCCAGAAGACCTTCGGCTGCTTCGCGGTTTGCGTGGCGGCCAGCGACAGGCTCACCTCGGACATCTCGCGCGCGGCTTGCGCGTCGCCCTTCATGATCTTCAGGACCGCCTGGTCCATCTTGGAGCGCACTGCCGGGTCGTACACGACCGAGCGCTTCGCAGGCGGCGTATTGGGATCTGCCCAGCGCCATTCGTTCGACCACAGGTCGGCCGGGTGCACGCGGTCCGCGCCGGCGAGCTCCTGCACGTCGCGGTACTGCGGGAACAGCGCGACCGGCGACGCCGGCTTGCCGAGCAACTTGCTTTCCAGGTATTCGGCCAGGGCGAAGCCCGCGCGTTCGACCTTGGAGGCGGCCGGTTCGTTGCACAGCTCGGGCTTTTCGATGAAGCGCTGCGCCACCGACTCCATGCAACGCAGCATGTGCGCCGGCGCGGCCAGGCCCACCATTTCCAGCGCGCCGACGGCCTGGTGCAATTGCTGGCGCGCCAGGCGCAGCTGCGCCGTGTCGACACCCGCTGAGTCCGTGCCGCGCGCGAGTTGCGTGTCGCGCACGAAGCGGCGCATCGCCGACGACGCGCCCTCGAGCGACTTGCGCAGCTCGTCGAGCACCCAGGCCAATGGCCCGAGGTCGTTGCTGGCAACGTCTATGTCCTGTCCTGCTTCCATCGTGCGATTCCCTGACGAACGAGCGTCACCGGCCGTTCGTTAAGCGATCTTGAATCGGGCCACCGACTGGCGCAGTTCCTCGGCCATGCGCGACAGCTCGCGCACCTGCTGCGCCGTGGAGCGCGTGCCTTCACCGGTCTGTTCCGTCACCGCGAAAATGTGCTGGATGTTGCCGGCCACCACGTTGGCGGATTCGGCTTCCTTGGCCGCCGTCTTCGAAATGTTCTCAATCAGCTCGGCGAGGCGGCGCGACACCTGGTCGATCTCCGTCAGCGCGGTACCCGCGTTGTCCGACAGCTTGGCCCCTTCCACCACACCCTGCGTGGAGCGTTCCATGGCGGCCACCGCGTCCTGCGTGTCGGTCTGAATCGCCTTCACAAGCGCCGAGATCTGGCGCGTGGCGTCTGCGGAGCGTTCGGCCAGTCGCTGCACTTCTTCCGCAACCACCGAGAAGCCTCGCCCTGCTTCACCGGCGGACGCTGCTTGAATGGCGGCGTTCAGGGCCAGCACGTTCGTCTGTTCGGTAATGTCGGAAATCAGTTCGGTGATTTCACCAATCTCCTGCGACGATTCACCGAGCCGCTTGATCCGCTTGGACGTTTCCTGGATCTGGTCGCGGATCGAGTTCATGCCGCCGATGGCGTTCTGCACGGCCGACAAACCCTGTTCGGCGGCTTGCAGCGATTGGCGCGCCACCTGGGCCGATTCGTTGGCCTGCCCGGACACCTGGTTGATTCGGGCCGCCATGTCGAGCACCGACTGGCCGGTCTCGCGAATCTCGCGCAGCTGTTCGGTCGAAGCCGCCAGCAGCTCTGTGGACGTCGATTCCACCTGCGCCGTCGTCTGCGCCACCTTCGTGGCCGTGGTCTGCACGCTGCCCACCAGCTGCCGCAGTTCTTCCACCGTGTAGTTCACCGAGTCCGCGATGGCGCCGGTGATGTCTTCGGTCACGGTGGCTTCCTGTGTCAGGTCGCCTTCGGCCACCGTCTGCAGTTCGTTCATCAATCGCAAAATGGCCGCCTGGTTGGCGTCGTTCACGCGCTTGGCTTCCTGCTCCTGGTGTTCGGCTTGCAGTCGCTGCTGTTCGGCAACGAGCTGGCGCTTGCGCGAGTCCTGCAGCTGCACGTACGCGAGGCCCACGGCGCAGAGGATGGCGAAGACGGCGGACACGGCCAGCGTTGTCAGTGCGCCGGCGCCCAGGCCCGTTTGCGCCTGCAGCTTGCCCTGCAGGTCTTCCATCGATTTCCGCAACGGCTCCGAGTCCTGGATGATCGCTGCCTGCGCTTCACGCGCGGACACCAGGCCTTGCAGGTTGCCGAGAATGGCGCCGGCTTGCGTGCGCGTCTGTTCGTACAACTTGAGCAGCGCGTCGAGGCGCTCGCGCGTTTGCGCGTCCTTCGTGCCGGCCAGGCGCAGCTCGGGGCTGCCGTCCAGCAGGCCCTGCGCGATTTCCTTGAACGAGTTCAAGTCCTTGCCCAGCAGGAACACCGCTTCGGGCGACACGCCTTCCATCGTCAGGAATTCGTTGGCGGACTTGCCGATACGCTGCGTCAACATCACGAGCTGGCCGGCGGCGGAGATTTCGGCCGGCGCGGCGTTCTGCTGCAGCTTGAGCGACGACACCGTTTCGGCGATTTCCAGCAGGTCGGACGATTGGCGGTTGATGGTGCGCAGCGCCGAGCCCACCTGCGTCAGGATCTTCTGCTGGCCCATCACGGTGGCGGCGTTCTTTTCCGCGCGCTCCATCAGGGGCGTGAACTTGTCGACGTCTTCCTGCAGCACTTCGTTCACGGGCTGCACGCGCAGCGAGTCGTCACCGGCCTTCAGCGCGCGCACCGTCTTGGCGAGCACTTCGGACGATTCCTTCACGTCGGGGAAGGCCTGGGGCGAACCCACCAGGGCCTGCGACACGCTCTTGGCAAGGCGCTGCGACTGCATCAGCGACTGGCCGGTGCCGGCCACCTGTTGCGCGACCTTGTCGGCCTGGTTCACCGCGAAGTAGGCCACCGCGAACAGCACCAGCAGCGAGATCGACAGCAAGGTGAACAGGATGCGCTGGTGGATCACCACCGAGCGGCGGCCCAGGATCGGCACCGAGATGAGGTCGGCCTCTTCGAGCCCTTCGCCCGGGTGCAGCGACTCGTCGTCGATGCTGTCCTCGGACTCCTGCGCCATCATCGGCTGCGCTTCCGAGTCCTGCTGCGTTTCGATGGAGCCGGTGGCATCGTGGTCGATCGAGCCATCGGGCGTGGCCAGGCTCAGATCGCCGCTTTCCGCCTGCGATTCATCGGATTTCCTGGAGAACAGGGTCTTGAGTTTCTCAACGACGGACATGGTGCGTGCCTTCCGGGACAGTCAATACACAGCGCTACGCGCTGATGCTCAGGAACTGGGGTTGCTGGGCGAGGGCCTGCAGGTTGATTTCCTGCCAATAGGCCCCGTTGGCATCGGTGTAGCCGGTGCCGAAAAACTCCGGCGAGCCTTCGGGCGGCGCGCTGGAAGAGGAAAAAGCGTCCAGGTTGCGCAGCCCCGACAGCTTGTCGATCAGCAGCGCGCAGTTGATTTCGAGCGCGGCGTTCAGCGCGACGAGGCGCGATTCGGCGCGGCCCGCATCCGAGCGCTGCGCCGGGGCATGGCCGCCGACGTAGCTGGCGAGGTCCACGACGCCGAACAGGCCGCCGCGCAGGTTGGCCACGCCCAGGAACCACGTCTGGGTGTACGGCACGGGCAGCGTGCTCGAGAAAGGGAAGATTTCGCCCGACTGCGCGAGCGGGAACAGGAACTTGTGGCCGCCGGACTCGACGGCCAGCCACGAAGCCTGGACGCCCTCGGTACGGGCGGCCTGCAGGCGGCTCGCGAGGCGGGCCTGGAGTTCGCGCAGCGCTTCGCGTTTGGCCATGGTGTCGTTCGGGTACTGCTTTGCCTGCCGGTCAGCCGAGGGCCTTGATCTTGGCCATCAGCTCGTCGGCGTCGACGGGCTTGGTGATGTAGTCGCGCGCCCCCTGGCGCATCCCCCACACGCGGTCCGTCTCCTGGTTCTTGCTGGTGCACATGATGATCGGCACGTCGGCATAGAGCGGGTCGCGCGTGATGGCGCGCGTGAGCTGGAAGCCGTTCTGGCCGGGCATCACCACGTCCATCAGGATCAGGTCGGGCTTTTCCTCGGCCAGCTTCTTGAATGCGTCCTCGGCGTTCTCGGCCGTCTTCACCGCGAACCCGTTCTTCTGCAGCAGGTCCGTCATGAACATCAATTCGGTCTTGGAATCGTCCACGACCAGGACTTTTGCTATCGCCATCACGTCACTCCTTGTTGCGCACCGAACTGCTGCACCGTCTGCAGCAGCTGGTCTTTGGTAAATGGTTTGGTGAGGTAGTCCTGCGAACCCACCATCCGGCCCCTGGCCTTGTCGAACACGCCGTCCTTCGATGAAAGCATCACCACCGGAACACCGGCAAACCTCGCATTGCGCTTGATGATCGCGCAGGTCTGGTACCCATCGAGCCGCGGCATCAGGATGTCGCAGAAGATCAGGTTCGGCTGGTAGTCGTTGACTTTCGCGAGCGCGTCGAAGCCGTCTTCCGCGAGGAGCACGTCGTGCCCGCCCTGCTTCAGGAAGATTTCCGCACTGCGCCGGATCGTGTTGCTGTCATCGATCACCAGCACCTTCAGTCCGGTCGTGCTCACTTGACGCTGCTCCTCATATTTGTAACTGCACCGGTCGCGGCATCATCCCCAACGAATCCAAAAAAGGGCGGGACTCTTCACCGCCCTAGATCTGCACCATCTCGAAATCTTCCTTGCGGGCGCCGCATTCCGGACACGTCCAGTTCATCGGGATTTCCGACCATGGCGTGCCCGGTGCAATCCCATGGTCAGGAGCGCCCGCGGCTTCGTCGTAAATCCACCCGCAGATCAGGCACATCCACGTTTTGGTACTCGTCTCTGTCGTCACAGCTTAAAGGGCCTTCGAATAGAATGCAACGATTGTATCGAGGGCCTTCCCAGCGTTTTCCCACGTGCGGAGCCGCCGCTGGAAGAATCGGCCTATGACAAACCCCAACCCCGAAAACGACGCCGACGACCCGGCTGCGTCCGCGCAGGACGCCGACCCGGCGTGCGTGATCGTTTTCAACGCCAGCGACCCGAGCGGCGCGGGCGGCATCGCCGCCGACATTTCGGCCGTCGCATCGGTCGGCGCGCACGCGCTGCCGGTGGTGACGGGCGCCTATGCGCGCGACACCGCGGAGATCTTCGAGCACTTCGCGCTCGACGAGGACGCCGTCGCCGAACAGGCCCGCGCCATCCTCGAGGACGTGACCGCGGCGGTGCTGAAAGTCGGCTTCGTCGGCACGCCCGAAACCATCGCCGTGATCGCGGAAATCGCCGCCGATTACGCGGACGTGCCGGTCATCGCATACATGCCGAATCTCGCGTGGTGGGACGAATCGTCGATCGACCTGTACCTCGACGCATTTCGCGAGTTGATGCTTCCCCAGACAACCGTGTTGGTGGGAAACCACAGCACTTTGTGGCGCTGGCTGCTGCCCGACTGGACCGCCGATCGCTCCCCCACCGCACGCGACATCGCCAAGGCCGCCGGCGAGATGGGCGTGCCCTACACGCTGGTCACCGGCATCGTGCTGCCGGACCAGTTCATCGACAACGTGCTGGCCACGCCGCAAGCGGTGCTGGGCAGCGAGAAGTTCGAGCGGTTCGAGGCCACTTTCACCGGCGCGGGCGACACGTTGTCGGCCGCTCTCGCGGCCCTCGTGGCCAGCGGCTCCGACCTCGCCAACGCAGCAACCGAAGCGCTGTCTTACCTCGACCGCTGCCTTGATGCGGGCTTCCGCCCCGGCATGGGCAACGTCGTGCCCGACCGCCTGTTCTGGGCCCAGCCCGACGACGGCGAAGAGCCCGGCGAACTGACGCCCGAAGAGGCGCGAACGTTGCAGGTTTTGGACCTTCCCGCGCATGACACGAAACATTGACCAGAACGCAGAACTTTTCACACGCGCGCAGCGTTTGATCCCGGGTGGCGTGAACTCGCCGGTGCGCGCTTTCCGCGCCGTCGGCGGCACGCCGCGCTTCGTCTCGCGCGCGCAGGGCGCGTACTTCTGGGACGCCAACGGCACGCGCTACATCGACTACATCGGCTCGTGGGGGCCGATGATCCTGGGCCACGGCCACCCGGCGGTGGTCGAAGCAGTGCAGAAAGCCGTGCGCGACGGCTTCTCGTTCGGCGCACCCACCGAGCGCGAAGTGGAGCTGGCCGAGGAGATCGTGAAGCACGTGCCGTCGGTCGAGATGGTGCGGCTCGTGAGCTCCGGTACCGAGGCCGCGATGAGCGCCATCCGCCTGGCGCGCGGCGCCACCGGCCGCAGCAAGATCATCAAGTTCGAAGGCTGTTATCACGGGCACGCCGACGCGCTGCTGGTGAAGGCGGGCTCGGGCCTGGCGACCTTCGGCAATCCCACCAGCGCGGGCGTGCCGCCCGAGGTGGTGCAGCACACGCTGGTGCTCGAATTCAACAACGTTCAGCAGCTGGAAGAAGCCTTCGCGCTGCACGGCCGTGACCTCGCGTGCCTCGTGATCGAGCCGATCGCGGGCAACATGAACTTCGTGCGCGCGCAGGTGCCGTTCATGAAGCGCGCGCGCGAGCTGTGCACGCAGCACGGCGCACTGCTGGTGTTCGACGAAGTGATGACGGGCTTTCGCGTTGCGCTGGGCGGCGCGCAGTCGGTGTACGCCCAGCAGATCGCGGGTTTCGCGCCCGACCTCACCGTGCTGGGCAAGGTGATCGGCGGCGGCATGCCGCTGGCCGCTTTCGGCGGGCCGCGCGCGATCATGGAGAAACTGGCACCGCTCGGGCCGGTCTACCAGGCGGGCACCTTGTCCGGAAATCCGGTCGCCACCGCCTGCGGTTTGGCGACATTGCAACAAATAGCAGAGTCAGGATTTTTTGGCACGCTGGCGGCCAAAACCACGACTTTGGTCGAGGGGCTGAAGGCAATGGCCCACCAATTCGGTGTGCCATTCAGCGCCGACTGCGAAGGCGGGATGTTCGGCTTCTTCCTGTTGCCGCAACTGCCCCAGAACTATGCGCAGGTCATGGCGAGCGACGGCAAGCGCTTCAACACGCTGTTCCATGGGCTGCTGGATCGGGGCGTCTACATCGCGCCGGCGCTGTATGAGGCCGGATTCGTGAGCAGCGCCCACTCCGACGCCGATATCGAACAGACGATCGCCGCCGCGAAAGAGGTTTTCCAGGCCCTCAGTGCCTGAAATGCCGCACGCCTGAAAAGACCATCGCGACGCCGCGCTCGTTGGCGGCGTCAATCACTTCCTGATCGCGCATCGAGCCGCCCGGCTGGATGACGCAGGTCGCGCCGGCATCGACCACCACGTCGAGCCCGTCGCGGAACGGGAAGAACGCGTCGCTCGCGACGACAGTGCCTTTCAGCGACAGCTTGGCGTTTTCGGCCTTGATGCTGGCGATGCGCGCGGAGTCGAGCCGGCTCATCTGCCCCGCGCCGACGCCCATCGTCATGCCGTCCTTGCAGAACACGATCGCGTTGGACTTGACGAACTTGGCCACTGTCCATGCGAACAGCAAGTCCTTCATCTCTTCGGGCGTCGGCTGCTTCTTCGTGACGACCTTCAGGTCGGTGAGCTTCAACTCGTGGTTGTCCGCGGTCTGCATCAGCAGGCCCGAACCGACGCGCTTGACGTCCATCAGGTTGCGGCCGTTGTCCCAGTCGCTCGCACCGCCCTTGGGCAAGGAAATCTGCATGAGGCGCACATTCGGCCGGCCCTTGTAGACCGCCAGCGCTTGCGGCGTGAACTCCGGCGCGAGGATCACTTCGGCGAACTGCTTGATCACCTCGTTGGCGACGGCGACGTCGAACGTGCGGTTGAACGCCAGGATGCCGCCGAACGCCGAGGTCGGGTCGGTCTTGAACGCCTTCGAATACGCCTCGAGCGAATCCTTGCCCACTGCGACCCCGCACGGGTTCGCGTGCTTCACGATCACGCAGGCCGGCGTGTCGAAGCTTTTGACGCATTCCCATGCGGCGTCGGCATCCGCAATGTTGTTGTATGAGAGCTCCTTGCCCTCGAGCTGCCTGCCCGTGACGAGCGAGCCCGGTGCCGGATGCAAATCGCGGTAGAACGCGGCCTGCTGGTGCGGGTTCTCGCCGTAACGCAGGTCCTGCAGCTTCACGAAGCGGCCGTTGGCCTGGCCCGGGAAGGTGCTGCGAGTGCCATCGCCTTGCAGCGACGACAGGTAGTCGCTGATCGCACCGTCGTAGTCGCTGATGCGGTTGAACGCGGCCACCGCCAGCGCGAAGCGGGTCTTGTCCGAAAGCTTGCCGACCGACTTCAGTTCTTCGACGACACCCGCGTATTGCGACGCGTCGGTCAGCACGCCGACGTCCTTCCAGTTCTTCGCGGCGCTGCGCACCATCGCCGGCCCGCCGATGTCGATGTTCTCGATCGCGTCGTCGAGCGTGCAGCCCTGCTTGGCGACAGTGGCCTCGAACGGGTAGAGATTCACGACGAGCAGGTCGATCGTGTCGATGCCGTGCGCCAGCAGCGCCTGCATGTGCTCGGGCGTGTCGCGGCGCGCGAGCAAGCCGCCGTGCACCTTCGGGTGCAGCGTCTTCACGCGGCCGTCGAGCATCTCGGGAAATTGCGTGACCTCCGCCACTTCGGTGACGGGCAGGCCTTCATCGGCGAGCAGTTTCGCGGTGCCACCGGTGGAAATCAGGTTGATGCCCAGCGCGTGCAGCGCGCGCGCAAGGTCGACAATCCCGGTCTTGTCCGAGACGGAGAGAAGTGCATTCATAGGATTACTTGATCAGCCGGTGCTCGACCAGCTTCTTGCGCAACGTGTTGCGGTTCAGGCCCAGCCACTCGGCGGCCTTGCTCTGGTTGTGGTCGGCCTTGGCCATCACCACTTCCAGCAGCGGCTTTTCCACCACCTTCACCAGCATCTCGTACATCCCGTCGGGTTCCGTGCCGCGCAAGTCCTTGAAGTAGCCCTCCAGGCTCGTGCGCACACATTCCTCGATGTGCTTCTTGCTCATTGAATTGTCTCCACTGCCTCTTCTTCGTCGTTGTCGTTTTCTGCGCGAGCCGGGAACGGCAGGCGGTCGTGCCGCTGCGCCAGCTCGTCGAAATACGTCCCCACCGCGGCGAGTTGCGCCGCGCCCTCTTCCATCGAAACCATGCGGTCGCGGAACTCCGCCGCGCCCGGCAGGCCCTTCACGTACCAGCCGATGTGCTTGCGTGCGCTGCGCACGCCCGTGTATTCGCCGTACAGGCTGTAGTGGTCCTGCAGGTGGTCCAGCAGCAAGCGTTTGACTTCGGCGACCAGCGGCGGCGCGAGGTGCGTGCCGGTGGCCATGAAGTGCGCGATCTCGCGGAAGATCCACGGCCGGCCCTGCGCCGCGCGGCCGACCATGACCGCGTCGGCCTTCGTGTACGACAGCACGTCGCGCGCCTTTTCCGGCGAGTGGATGTCGCCGTTCGCGACCACGGGGACACGCACTGCAGCCTTCACCGCCGCGATCGTGTCGTACTCCGCAAAGCCCTTGTAGCCCTGCTCGCGCGTGCGGCCATGCACGGTGATCATCTGCACGCCGCAGCCTTCGAACGCGCGCGCCAGCTGCACCGCGTTCTTGTGCGATTGCGACCAGCCCGTGCGCATCTTCAGCGTCACGGGCACGCCGTGCGGCGCACATGCGTCGACCACCGCTTGCGCGATGGCGACCGCGAGCGTCTCGTCCTGCATCAACGCCGAGCCCGCCCACTTGTTGCACACCTTCTTGGCGGGGCAGCCCATGTTGATGTCGATGATCTGCGCGCCGCGATCGACGTTGTACGCGGCGGCCTCGGCCATCATCTGGGCATCGGTGCCGGCGATCTGCACGGCGATGGGGCCCGGCTCGCCTTCATGGTTCGCGCGCCGCGACGTCTTCAGGCTGGCCCACAGGTCGCGCCGCGAAGTGACCATCTCGCTGACCGCATAACCCGCGCCGAGCGTGCGGCACAGCATGCGGAACGGGCGGTCGGTGACACCGGCCATCGGCGCGACGAACAAATTGTTCGCGAGCTCGTGAGGTCCGATGTTCATGGAAGGGAAAGCTTGGGGCTGCCGAAAAAAGAGGCACGATTGTATGCCCGCGCCATCCCACGCCCTGAAATAAAAAACTGCGTATGGGCTTCAGTGTTTGGGACGCTTGCGCTCCGATATGCTGCGTGCATGGCGTGGCTCGATCCCCTGCTGAACCTTCTGGCGCTGCCGAAGTTCGGGCTCACCACCTTGTTCATCGCGGCGTTCATTTCGGCAACGCTGTTGCCTGTTGCGTCGGAGCCCGCGCTTTACGGATTGTTGCGGCTCAACCCCGAGCTGTTCTGGAGCGCGATCGTCGTCGCGACCGCCGGCAACACGCTGGGCGGCATGGTCGACTGGTGGATGGGCTGGGAGGCGCACCACCTCGTCGACAAGTACGCGCATTCGAAATGGCACGCTCGCGCGCTCGACTGGCTCGAACGCATGGGGCCCAAGGCCTGCCTGCTGTCGTGGCTGCCGATCATCGGCGACCCGCTGTGCGCCGTGGCCGGCTGGCTGCGCATGCCGTTCTGGCGCTGCACGCTCTACATGGCCATCGGCAAGTTCATCCGCTACGTGATCTACACGTATGCGCTTGTCTATGTGTTCCCGATGAAAAGTTGAGTTCAACCATCGCGCGCTCGCGGCAAGCGAGAGAAACATCCCGTGATCAACGGCGGGAACACTACGCTCGCGCGTCGCGCGAGCTGCCGGTGTTCACCGCCCGCTTCAGCGGTGCGTGTGGTACGCCGGCAGTGATGTGACGCGCCGAAGGCGTCGTTCACATCTAGACGTTGAAGAGGAAGTTGAGCACGTCGCCATCCTTCACGACGTACTCCTTGCCTTCGCTGCGCATCTTCCCCGCGTCCTTCGCGCCCTGCTCGCCCTTGAGCGCGACGTAGTCGCCGAACGCGATGGTCTGCGCACGGATGAAGCCGCGCTCGAAGTCGGTGTGGATCACGCCGGCCGCCTGCGGCGCGGTGTCGCCGATGTGGATGGTCCACGCGCGCACTTCCTTCTCGCCGGCGGTGAAGTACGTCTGCAGGCCCAGCAGCGTGAACGCCGCGCGGATCAGCCGATTGAGGCCCGGTTCCTCCTGGCCGATCTCCGAGAGGAACATCTTCTTGTCGTCCTCTTCCATCTCGGCGATCTCGGATTCGATCTTGGCGCAGATCACGACGACGGGTGCGTTCTGCTTTGCCGCGTATTCGCGCAGGCGGTCGACGTAAGGGTTGTCGTGGTAGCCGTTCTCGTCGACGTTGCCGACGAACATCGCGGGTTTCGCGGTGATGAGGAACAGCTGCTTGAGCAATGCCTTCTCTTCGTCGTTGAGCGACAGCGTGCGCACCGGCTTGCCCTGGTCCAGTTGCGCCTGCGCCTTCGTCAGCACCGACACGAGCTTGGCGGCTTCCTTGTCGTTGCCCGACTTCGCCGCCTTCGTGTAGCGCTGCAGGCTTTTCTCGACGGTGCCCAGGTCGGCCAGGCACAACTCGGTCTGGATCACCTCGATGTCGGACACCGGGTCGACCTTGCCGGCAACGTGAATCACGTTGGGGTCGTCGAAGCAGCGCACCACGTTCACGATCGCATCGGTCTCGCGGATATGCGCCAAAAATTGGTTGCCAAGCCCTTCGCCCTTGCTTGCGCCCGCGACCAGCCCCGCAATATCGACAAACTCGACAATGGCTGGCACGATGCGTTCGGGGTTGACGATGGCCGCGAGCTGCGCCAGCCGCGGGTCAGGGAGTTCCACGATGCCCACGTTGGGCTCGATCGTGCAGAAGGGATAGTTCTCCGCCGCGATACCGGCCTTGGTCAAGGCGTTGAACAACGTGGACTTCCCCACGTTCGGCAAACCGACGATCCCGCACTTCAAGCTCATGACTGACCCGCAACGACAAACAGGAAAGTGTATGCCAAGCGCCTGGCAGGCCCTTGCAGTCCTGTTGCTGGGGATCGCTTTTGCCGTGCCGGGCTGGGCGGCGGCACAGCGCGCGACCGTCACGCTGACCGACGTCGTGCAAATGGATGCGCAGGAAATCGGCGAAGCGTGGTTCGACCCGCGTGGCAGCGCGACGTTCGAGCAGGTGCTGCAAGGCGGCAGCGCGATCGCGTTCCAGCCCGCGAAGACGGACCAGATCTGGTCGCTCGGTGAAGACGGCCACCTGTGGATGCGCTGGCGCCTCGCGCGCCCGCGCAATGTCGACAACTCGTGGCTGGTCGTCTTTCCGATGCCCACGCTCGACAGCGTCACGCTGTACCAGCAGAACGAGCGCGGCCAGTGGGTCCCGCACGCCGCGGGCGACACGCTGGCGGTGGCGTCGTGGAACGAGCCGGGACGCTACGCGCACTTCCGGCTGGAACTGCCGCCGGGGCAGACGCGCGACGTGTATGCACGCATCAAGCACCTGACGCCGGCCAACTTCCCGGTGCAGCTCGTTTCCGAAGCCGCGTACGACGAGCGCATCCAGCTCGAATACATGGGGCTGGGCCTGACGTTCGGCGCGTTGCTGCTGCTGATCATCGCGTGCATCGCGCAGGCCCTCGTCTACCGCGACCGCGTGTACGGGTGGTATGCCGGCTATGCGCTGCTCACCACCCTCGGGGTGGCGTCGTACACCGGCGCGGCCGCACACCTGCTGTGGCCGCGCTTCGGCGCGCTGGGCGACGCACCGCAGGCGATGCTGGCGCTGCTGGCGGGCGCCGCGGCCATCCTGTTCGTGCGCAACCTGATCGGCATCTCGGGCCGCCACCACCTGATCGACCGCCTGGTGTTCGGCATCGGCATCGCCGGCATCGTGCTGGCGCTGGCGTTCCCCATGATGCAGAAGTCCGCGGGACTCGCGCTCGTCGGCGTCTACGTGGTCGGCGCGACGCTGATCAACCTGTGGATCGCCTTCGATGCCTGGCGCCGCGGCGATGCCGTGGGCGTGTGGGTGCTGGTCGCGTACATCCCGCTGACGGTTGCGGTGGCGATGGCGGCCGTGCGCATGTTCGGCTGGCTGCCGGTGTCGTTCGGCACGCAGTACGCCGTGGTGGTCGCGATGGCCATCGAAGTGCCGCTGCTGCTGGTGGCGCTGAACATCCGTTCGCGCGAGCGCCACGGCGCGCAGATCCGCGAGCTGGCGTTGTCCACGCAGGACGCGCTGACGGGCCTGCTCGCCGCGCACCTGTTCCACGACCGGTTGCGCCAGGTGGTGGCGCGCTACCGCCGCGACGGCGACAACACCGCGATCGTCTTCATCGACCTGGTGAACTACCCGCAGATCAAGGCGCAGTTCGGCTCCGCGGTGGCCGAGCAAAGCCTGCTGCGCAGCGTGATCAAGCTGCGCCGCCTGCTGCGCGACGTGGACACCGTCAGCCGCGTCGGCGAAGCGCGCTTCGGCTTGCTGCTGGAGGGCGTGACGTCACGCGTGGCGGTGACCGACCGCGCCGCGCGCCTGATCGCGGCGGGGCTGATGCCGCTGAAGGGATTGAAGCCCGAAGTCACGCTGCAGTTTCATATCGCGGCCGTGCTGCTCGAAGAACGCACGGGCGAGCCGCAGGAAATCGTCGCGGCGCTCGACGAATTGATGGCGAGCATGTCGCCGCGCACGCGGCGGCCGATCCGCTTCCTGGAACCGGAGAACACGCAACCGCAGGCGCTGGGCCCCGACTCCACGCTCCTGGGCCCCGACAGTGTGTTGCCCGGAGAAAAGACCGGCGGCGCCGAGGTCGTGCCGATCAATCGAAACGCCAATTCGACGTGACTTCCTGCCCGACGCGCAAGGTGGCGTCGAAGCCTTCCAGCGTGATCGCATTGACGCCAAACACAAGCGCACCGCCCTGTTTGTCGTCACTTCGATAAGCCCGCATCGCGGCGTTGACCTCAGTTCCTTGCTCCGCCGTTTCCGGGTTCACGTCGGGCACCGTGCAGCGCCCGCATGGCTTCACGCCCTTCAATTGCACGGGCCTGTCCGCCGCGATGTGCATGATGTCCAGACGATCCTCGTCGTGCGCCTCGAGGCCGGCCAGCACGATGTTCGGGCGGAACCGCTCCATGCCGACCGGCGCGTGCCCCGCTTCCCCCAGCCGCCGGTTGAGTTCCGCGAGCGACCCTTCGCCGATGACCAGGAACGGGAACGCATCGCTGAACTGGTTCAGCGCTTCGACGCCACCGGTCCACTTCGCCGGCGCGTGGCGCTTGAACTCTGGGTCGAACCGCGCCAGGCGCAGCCCCTTGTGTCCCAGGAAATCGCTGAACCACTGCGCGGCCACGTCGCCCATGTCCCAGGCATCGACCGCATCGTTCCACACGCGCACTTTCGCGGGCTTTTCCACCTGGTCCACACCAAGGTGCAGCGCCAGCATGCCAAGAGCGCGCAGGATGACTTCATTGCGCTTGAGCTGCGTGCGGATCAACGCCATGCGCGGCACGTCGCGCTGGCTGACGAATTCGCCTTCGGCATCGACCACCATCCAGGCACGGTCGAGGTCCAGGCCCGTCTCGGTCACCAGCGCTTCGTCCACCTCGACGCCGCCGCAGGACTTCACGGGGTAGACAAAAAGCCGCGCGATGCGCGTACGGACATCGGGTTCATTGCTGCTCATAAGTAGGAATTGTGCCCCGTCCCTACAATCAGATGCTCATGCCCCTTGACGTCTGCATTCGTGGCGCCGGCATTGTCGGCCGCACGCTCGCGCTCCTGCTTGCGCGGGAGCGGCTGCGCGTGGGCCTCGTGCGCGGGCCTGCCGCCTCCGCCGGCGCGGCCAGCGACGTGCGCGCCTACGCGCTCAACGCGGCATCGAAGGAGATGCTCGAACTCGTGCGCGGCTGGCCCGACGAGGCGCACGCCACGCCCGTGTGCCGCATGGAAGTGCATGGCGATGCAGGCGGTGAATTGCACTTTCGCGCGGAGGACCAGGGCGTGCCGGCGCTGGCGTGGATCGTCGACGTCGGCGCGCTGCTCGCGCGGCTCGAAGATGCCCTGAAGTTCGCGCCGCAAGTCACATGGCTCGATGCGGCGCAGCCTGCCGACCTCACGGTGGTGAGCGAAGGCCGCGCCAGCAGCACCCGCGCCGAATACGGCGTGGCGTTCGACGTCACGCCCTACCCGCAGCACGCCATCGCGGCGCGGCTGGAATGCGAATTGCCCCACGACGGCGTCGCCCGCCAGTGGTTTGCCAATGGCGAGATCCTCGCCTTGCTGCCGCTGGGCGGGCGCAACGTCGCGCTCGTCTGGTCGGTGGCCGAATCGCGCGCGGGCGCGCTACTCTCGATGGATGCCGAAGCGTTCGCGTCGCAGGTGGGTGCGGCTTGCCATGGCGCGCTGGGCGGGTTGAAGCTGGCCAGCGAGCGAGCCGAATGGCCGCTGCAGCTGGCCAAGGCGCAGCGCTGGTGCGGGCCGGGCTGGGTGCTGGCGGGCGATGCGGCCCATACGGTGCACCCGCTGGCGGGACAGGGATTGAATCTGGGATTGGCCGACGCGGGCGAGCTCGCGCGAATCCTGCACGAGCGCGAGTACTGGCGCAGCGCCGGCGACACGCGGCTGCTGCGCCGCTACGAGCGCTCGCGCAAGGCCGACGTCGCCGCAATGGGCGCGGTGACCGACGGCCTGCAGCTGTTGTTCGCGCGCGAGGGCGACCCGTGGTCGTCGTTGCGCAACTGGGGCATGAGCGGCGTGGACCGCAGCGGCCCGGTGAAGGATTGGCTGGCCCGCCAGGCGATGGGCCGGGCTTGAACGAAATACGAAGCAGGACAGATTGGGAACGAACATGAAATCGATGCGACACGCGGCCTTGGCCGCCGTCCTGGCGCTGTGCGCCGCGACGGCAATGGCGCAGGACCTGAGTTTGATCCGCAAGAACCTGATGCAGCGGCTGCCGCTGCTCGGCCAGATCGACGAGGTCAACAAGTCGCCGATGCCGGGCCTGTTCGAAGTGCGCGTGGGCACCGACATCTTCTACACCGACGCCAAGGGCGACTTCTTCATCCAGGGCAGCCTGATCGACACGCAGGCCAAGAAGAACCTGACCGAAGAGCGCCAGGAAAAACTGCTGTTCATCGCCTTCGACGAGCTGCCGGTGAAGGACGCGTTCACCATCGTGCGCGGCAACGGCAAGCGCAAGATCGCGATCTTCGAGGACCCGAACTGTCCGTACTGCAAGGCGTTCGAACGCGACCTGCAGAAAGTCAACGACGTGACGATCTACATGTTCCTGATGCCGATCCTGGGCGCGGACTCCACCGACAAGTCGCGCAACCTGTGGTGCGCGAAGGACCGCAAGGACGCGTGGCTGGACTGGATGCTGCGCGGCAAGGCCGCCCCCGTGAACAGCTGCGACACCGCGGCCATCGCGCGCAACGTCGAGTTCGGCAAGAAGCACAAGATCACCGGCACGCCGACGCTGTTCCTGGCGGACGGCTCGCGCGTGCCCGGCGCGATCCCCGCCGCCGAAGTCGAAAAGATGCTGGCCAAGCTGCAATGACGGCGGCTTCGCGCGTGGGCAGCGTGCACTACCGCGTCGAGGCGGCGGATTTGCATGCGCACCTGTATCGCGTGACGTTGCATGTCGCCAAGCCGGCGGCCATGCAGCAGCTGTCGCTGCCGGTGTGGATCCCGGGCAGCTACCTGGTGCGCGAGTTTTCGAAGAACCTGCAGAAGTTGACCGCGAAGCAGGACGGCCGTGCCGTCACCGTGCAGCAACTGGACAAGTGCACGTGGCAGGCGGACTGCGTGGCCGGCAAGTCGCTGGTGGTGACGTACGAGGTCTACGCCTTCGACAACTCGGTGCGCACCGCGTGGCTCGACTCGCAACGCGGCTTCTTCAATGCCACCAGCCTGTGCCTGCGCGTGCAAGGGCTGGAAGGCACGGCCCATTCGCTGGAGCTCTCGCCTGTCAAGGGCAAGCCGCAGTGGAACGCCGCCACGGGCCTTGGCGCGCAGCGGATCAACAAGCGCGGCTTCGGTCTGTATGTGGCGGGTGACTACGACGAGCTCGCCGACTGCCCGTTCGAGATCGGCGAATTCTTCAGCGCGGAATTCAAGGCCTGCGGCGTGCCGCATCGCATCGTCATCGCCGGCACGCCCGCCGCGTTCGACGGCGACAAGCTCGTGCGCGACATGCAGAAGATCTGCGAGACCGCCATCCGCTTCTGGCACGACCGCAAGAAGCCGCCGTTCAGGTCGTACCTGTTCATGCTCAATGCGGTGGACGACGGCTACGGCGGCCTGGAGCACCGCAACTCCACCGCGCTGATCGCCTCGCGGCGCGACCTGCCGCGCACGGGCGAGACGCGCCAGGCCGACGGCTACGTCACGTTGATGGGCCTGATCTCGCACGAGTACTTCCATGCGTGGAACGTCAAGCGCCTGCGCCCCGCGGAGTTCGCGCGCTACGACTACTCGAAGGAGAACTACACGCAGCTGCTGTGGTTCTTCGAGGGCTTCACCAGCTACTACGACGATTTGCTGCTGCGGCGCGCGGGCGTCATGGACGACGCGACCTACGTCAAGCTGTTGAACAAGACGATCAACCAGGTGCTGCAGGCGCCGGGCCGCGAAGTGCAATCGGTGGCGCAGGCCAGCTTCGATGCGTGGGTGAAGTACTACCGGCAGGATGAGAACACGCCCAACGCAACGATCAGCTATTACACGAAGGGCGCACTGGTGGCCCTGTGCTTCGACCTGACGTTGCGCGGCGAAGGCCACTCCAATCTCGATGCGGCAATGCGCGCGCTGTGGACGCGCTGCGCGGCCGGGCCGATGACCGAAGCGGACTTCGCCGCGGTGCTCAAGGAGTTGGGCGGGCGCAGTTTCGCGCGCGAGCTCACCGGCTGGGTGCACGGCACGAAGGACTTGCCGCTTGCGACCCTGTTGCTCACGCAAGGCATCCACACGCTGGAAGAGCCCGCGCAATGGCAGCAACGCCTGGGCATTCGCGCCGGCGAAGCCAATGGGTGCGTGACGATCAAGACCGTGCTGCGCGGCGGCGCCGCGGAACACGCGGGCATGGCGGCCGGCGACGAGTGGATCGGCGTGATCGCGGGCGGCCAGGCGTGGCGCATCGCCAAGGTGGACGACCTGCCGATGTATGCCGGCGCGCATCGCAAGGTGACGGCGCTCGTCGCGCGCGACCGCCGCCTGTTGCAGCTGGACCTGCAGATGCCCGCGGCCTCGACGACATGGCGGCTGGTGCTGCGCGATGCCGCGCGGGCGCAATCGTGGCTGGCGGCGGGCGACTGACGACGGTCCGGCCGTCGCTGCGGTTGGCGGCGCTGGCCGCGATGGTGCTGGTGCTGCATTTCGCGACGCTGCACTGGCTGGCCGAGGCGATGGCCGGCCCGCCGCTGCTCAAGACGATGTCGAACCCGATGTTCACGCGGCTGCTGCAGCAGGAAGCCGCGCCCGTGCCCGTCGCCGCGGCCACGCCGACACCGAAGAAAAAGCGCAGCGCCATCGCCGCCACGAAAGCCGCGAAGCCGGGACAGCCGGCCGCGTCGGAGCCGGAACCGGAACCCGCCATTCCACCCCAGGCTGCGGCGAGCGCGCCGGAGCCGGCGGCATCCGAACCGGTGGCTGCGGCCTCCGCGCCGCAGCCCCCTGCATCCGCCGCGATCGTGCTTGCTGCCGACACATGGCCGGTCGACACGCGCCTGAACTACCGCCTCACCGGCTGGTATGACGGCGAGCTGACCGGCACCGCGCGTGTGCAGTGGCTGCGGCAGGAAGACCGCTATGAAACGCGCGTCGACTTGGACCTGGGCATCTTCGGCATGCAGTTCCTGAGCCAAGGCGATGTCTCGCCCGACAGCCTCTCGCCGCGCGCGTATCAGGAGACGCGCCCGGGCCGCGTGCGCGCTGTGCAGCTGGGACCCGAGAACGTGACGCTCAACGACGGCCGCGTCGTGCCCAAGCCACCGGGCGCGCAGGACACCGCCAGCCACTTCGTCGAATTGAGCCATCGCTTCTCCACGGGCAAGGAGAAGCTGGTGGTCGGCGGCCACACCAGCATGTGGATCGCGCGGCCCGGCGGCGTGGACCTGTGGGACTACGACATTGTCGCGATCGACCAGCTGCCGACACCGCGCCTGGGTACCGTGCCGGCGTACCACCTGAAGCCCCGCCCCATCGCCGACTCGCGCGGCGACATCTATGCCGAGGTCTGGATCGCCCCGACGCTGCAGTACCTGCCGATCCGCATCAAGATCACACAGGGCCCTCAGCGTTACGTGGACATCACGGTGGACCACATCGAGCAACGCTAGGGCCCAAGCTCCGCACCTTTCCCTGCCGGTCAACGAACGTTTATCATTGGCGTCCATGCATTCGAGACCGCGCGACGTCGCGTCGATCCGCCTGGACAACGCCTTGGCGCTGTTCGACGAGTTCGTCCGCAATACGGTCAAGGCCCCGGATGCGGCGACCTTGCGCGGGCTGGAGCGGCGATTTGCCGAGCGGCTGCAGATCCAGCCCAGTTACTGGAGCCAGATCAAGAGCCGCTCGCGCCAGATCGGCGAGCGCCTGGCGCGCCAGTTCGAGCAGCTCTCGCACAAGCCCCATGGCTGGATGGACGTGCCGCATGACGGCAGTGCCGTGGTGGTTGCGCCGCCTCCCCTCGCTGCGCCGCCTGCGCCTGTGGCCGACGAAGGCCATACCCCGCGCGACGACGACGAGCGCTTCATCGTCGGGCTGGTCCTGACCTACTACCGCCGCCACCCTGAGCGAGCGCGCACTCGCCTGCTGGACCTGTTGGGAGAAGTGCTCGTGCCCGCGCCGCCCCCGCCTGCGCCGTCCAAGCCGCCCGCCCCCGGCAGCTGGCCGGCCGAGGAAACCGAGCACGACCTGTGGACCCGCTCGGCCCAGGGCATCGCCCCCCTGAAGCGCAAGAAGTAGCGCCCGCGCCACGCCGTTCGTCGGCTCCTGCTAAAAAGCACTTGCGCAAGATAATCAATCCTTTATCATTTGCGCAAGTCGCAAGGCCCGCCCTTTCGATGACGCCATCCGATCCACCCCGTATGCAATCGATGAACCCACTGATGTCCGCCACCCAGCAGAACGCCGCGCAACGCGCAGGCGCACTGCTTTGCTCCGGCACCAGTGCAATCAGCGTCCTGCGTGCACTCACCGCCCCGGGCGCCGCGCCCCCGCCTCGCTGACGCAAGTCACGACGCCCAAAACGCGGCCCGGTGGTGTGACAACCCCGGGCCTTGTTGTTTCTGGCCCCCGCGAAGAAGTACTCGAGAACCAAAAAGGAGAAATGAGATGACGAGAACGATGCCCTGGGGTGCGACCGAGTCGACCCCCTTGTCCGCCACCGCGTTGCAGCTGGTGGCCGCCGTGTTGCGCAAGTCGAGCGAGCTGCTCGAGCGCCGCGCCACGCGCATGGCAGAAACCGCGATCGCCCAGGCGCAAGCCGCGGCCGAGGAACTGCTCGATGCGCATGTGGACACCGTGGAATTCCACCCGGTGTACCGCGATGCCGGCGCGCCCGAAGGCGCGCTGTACATCAACGGCCGCCTGGTCGGCACGATCAGCGGTGTGCAAAGGCTGTGACCGCCGCGGTCGCCGGCGGTGGCGTGAAGACCGCGCCACCGCCTGCACCGCCGCCTCCCGCGCCTGCGCCGCAGCGGCGTGCGCGTGTGCTGGTCGTCGAGTTCCTGTGAGGGCCTAAAGCTTGCGCTGGTCGATCACGCGCTTGGCCTTGCCCATGCTGCGCTCGATGCCGCCCGCCGCGCGCAGGTCGATGCGCGCCGTCGTGCCGATGTAGGCCTTGATGTCGTGCGACAGCTGTTGCGCGGCCTTCTGCGCGGCTTCGCCCGCATGCGCCACATCCGCGCGCACTTCCACCGCCACCGTCAATTCATCGAGCGGGCCCTCGCGCGTCAGGATGCACTGGTAGTGCGGCGCGAGTTCGGCCTGCTTGCAGATCAGCTCCTCGATCTGCGTCGGGAACACATTCACGCCGCGCACGATCATCATGTCGTCGCTGCGGCCGGTGATCTTCTCCATGCGGCGCATCGTGCGCGCAGTCCCCGGCAGCAAGCGTGTCAGGTCGCGCGTGCGGTAGCGGATGATCGGCAGCGCTTCCTTGGTCAGGCTCGTGAACACGAGCTCGCCCAGCTCGCCTTCCTTCACGGGCTTTCCTGATTCGGGATCGATGATCTCGGGATAGAAATGGTCTTCCCAGATCGTCGGGCCGTCCTTGGTCTCGATGCACTCGTTGGCCACGCCCGGGCCCATCACTTCCGACAGGCCGTAGATATCCACCGCATCCATGTTCATGCGCTGCTCGATCGCCGCGCGCATGTCGTTGGTCCACGGCTCCGCGCCGAAAATGCCCACGCGCAGCGACGATTCCTTCGGGTCCATGCCCTGACGCTCGAACTCATCGGCGATCGCCAGCATGTAGCTGGGCGTGACCATGATGATGTCGGGACGGAAGTCCGTGATCAGCTGCACCTGCCGCTCGGTCTGGCCGCCGCCAAACGGCACCACCGTCAAGCCCAATCGCTCGGCACCGTAGTGCGCGCCCAAGCCGCCAGTGAACAGGCCGTAGCCGTAGCTCACGTGCACCAGATCGCCCGGCATCGCGCCCGCCGCGCGGATGCTGCGCGCCATCACGTGCGCCCACGTGTCGATGTCGTTCTTCGTGTAGCCGACCACCGTGGGCTTGCCGGTGGTGCCGCTGGACGCATGGATGCGCACGCACTTCTCGCGCGGAACGGCGAACATCCCGAACGGATAGTTGTCGCGCAAGTCCTTCTTCGTCGTGAACGGGAATTTCGCGAGGTCCTCGAGCGTGCGGCAGTCTTCCGGATGCACGCGCGCTTCGTCGAACTTCTTGCGGTACACCGGCGAGTCTTTCCAGCACAGTGGGATCCGAAGCTTGGAATTCACGTGACTTGAAGTCGCGGCCGCACTGACCCTATAGTGAGTCGTATTAATTTAAATCATACCAACATGGTCAAATAAAACGAAAGGCTCAGTCGAAAGACTGGGCCTTTCGTT
>JADMIO011403871.1_pt1 | contig 47513 bp, 36 predicted proteins | sample 8958161 | NCBI WGS metagenome assembly JADMIO01 (sample SAMN16585339, study PRJNA669376) | soil metagenome | isolation source: Crop rotation soil | place: USA: Cullars Rotation, Alabama | collected 2011
GGCTGAGGTTGAGGCCGTTGCCATAGGCAAGGCCGGTCAAGCCGCCGAAGGGCGCGAAGGTAACGCTGGTCGCGATATTGGTCGACGAGCCGGAGGAGGAGGGCTTCGCCGAGACGGCGGTTATCTTGCCGTCCGAGGCGCGGGTGTAGGTGACGACATGGCCCGAGGGATAGGTGATCGATGTGACGAGGCCGTTGACGTCGTAGCCAAAGGTGACCGGATAGCCGTTGCCACCGATCGTCTTCGTATTGGCGATGAGGCGACCCTGTGCATCGTAGACCAGGGCCGACGAGCCGGAAGCGTCGGTGACGCTGGTGAGACGCCCGACGCCCTTGTTGCCGCTGGCGGTCGCGTCATAGGTGAACGCGATGTTCTCGCCTGACGCGCCGGTATAGGTCTGGGTCAGCTGCCGACCGGCATCGTCATAGCTGTATTGGCTGGTCTGGCCCTTGGCATCGACCATCTGCGTCAGGCGATCGGCCTTGTCGTACCAATAGGTCTGATCGCCCCGGTCGGGATTATGCTCGAAGATGGTGAGGCCGAAGCCATCGACGGTGCGCGTGGTTTTCAAGCCGCGCGGATCGGTCAGCTGGGTCAGGCTGTCGTTCGGCGCATAGGCGTAGGCGGTGTTGGCTGATTCGGGGTCGGTCTCGGAAATGAGCCGGTTGAGCGCATCCCAGCCATTGTCCCAATCGAAGTGCTGGGCATCGGTCGTCCTGGTGAGATTGTCGACCTTGTCGTATTGATATTTCCAGGTCTGCTGCTCGGCGCCGATGGACTTCATCAGGCGGCCGAGCTCGTCATAGGCGCTGGCTTGCTTGCGCGTGACCGTGCTCGACGCGTTCTTGGTAATGTTGGACGTCACATCTCCGAGTGCATTCAGCGTCAGCGTCTGCGTTTCGCCACGGTTGTTGGTGATGGTGGTGATGCGGCTGGCGCCGTCATAGCTGTACTGCGTCCACCCGCCGCCCGGCACGGTGAGCTTGGTCAGATTGCCGGCCGGGTCGTAGTCGATCGCATATTGCGACTGGGCAAGGCCGGGGTCGAACGTGACGGAGACGGGGCGGCCCATCCCGTCATAGGCGATCACGGTCTCGATGTCGTTCTCGTCCTCGACGATCAGGGGCGCGCCGCGCCCGTCGCGCGAGGTGACCTCGATCGTGTGCCCGACCTGGTCGGTGCGGGTATGGAAATAGCCGTCGCTCGAATAGGTGTAGCTCACCGTGTCGCCGGTGCCGGTCAGCGGGCCATCGATCGAGTTCAGCAGGCCGGTGGTCGTCCAGTCATAGGCCCATATGTGGGTGCGGCCGTTGGTCGAATAGGGCACCGTGATCGTCGTGGTGTCGGTTTGCGTCAGCGAGGTGAGCTGGCCGATGCCGTTGTAGCTGCGGGTCTCGGTGAGGCCGGGCCGCGTGATCGTATCGGGCAGGTTGAGCGTCGAATTCCATGCGGTACTGGTCGTGCGCGCATCCGCGGTGCCGGTCGCCTCGACGACGGTCGTCGGACGGCCCTTGCTGTCGCGGGTGAAGGTCTTGATGCGGCCTTCCTCGTCGGTCTCGGTCGCGATGAAGCTGTTGCTGTCATAGGTGAAGCTGCGCACGCTCGACGGGCAGTTCGCGCTCGCCTCGCCGTCAACCTGGGTCAGGCGATATTGCGGCGCGCCCGATCCGAAGCGGGTGAAGGTGAAGACCGATACCTTGCCGAGCGGATTGGTGATCGTCCGGGTAAGATTGGTCGATGTTTCGGCATAGTCGACCTGATAGCTGTCGGCGCCGTCGGCGCCCTGGGTCAACGCGCCACGGCCGCGATCGTCATAGCCATAGGTCGCGACACGAATATTGCGATTGTCGACGATGCCGGTGACGTGGGTCGGGAAGCGAAAATCTTCATAGAGATATTGATGGCTGTCGAGCACGGTGCTGGTGCTGCTCAGCCGTTCCACCTTGATCAGGCGCTGGATCGCCGATGTCGATGGTGCGGCGATCGCCGGCGGGGGATCGTAGGTATATTTGAGCGATGTGCCGTCCGGCAGATCGATCTCTGCGATCGCTTCGGGGAAGGGAAGCGAGCCGGCGGGCGGCGTCGCCAGCGAGGTGATGTAGAACATGTACCAGTTGAAGTTTGCCTGCCGGCCGAAGCTGTCGGTGATCGAGTCGAGGCTGGTGTCGCTGTTATAGGCGAGCGTCCAGACATAGCCGGTGCGCAAGGTGCGGGAGACCGGCCGCGCGATATCGTAGCTGGTGCTGTTGGGGCCGGCAAAGCTATGGAACACCCAAACCGTGTCGTTGCCGTCGGTCAGGCGCCAGGTACTGGTCGCGGTGAGGATGTCGGCAAGATTGCTCGGCAATGTGCCGACATATTCGAGCTTGAGGTCGGTCGGCGCCCAGGTCGCGCCGGTCGTCGTGTCGGGCACCCAGGCACCGCTCGATTGCAGCACGAAGTCGTTGGCGGTGCCGTCCGGCAACATCAGCGTCAGCTTGGCATTCGGGCTGGCCGGCGATCCCGAGAAGGCGCCGAGCTGAAGCTCGTAGGAAAAGTCGAATGCCCAAGGGCCGGCGAGGCCTCGAATCAGGGATCGCGCGCCCACCGACGCGCCGACCGGCAGGCTGCGGTATTGCCGTTTGATCGAGAAGATGCCGTCAGCGGTCTCGAAGTCGGTCGCGCTCAGGACCTTTGAGCCGGTCGAGATCACGATCGGATTGCCGACGGTGGGATTGACGTTGCCACCGTTCCGATAGGTGCAGGTCTTGCATTCCGGAACCAGGTCGGCCGTCTTCTGGCACAATCCGCCGACGGTCGGCGTATAGCCCGATGAGCAATGTAGCTCGACAGTTCCCGGAATGACCGTGCCGCAGCCCGGGATCCCGCTGCCGGTCTCCTCAGGGCAAAGATATTGGAAGCGCGTCCACTGGCAGTCGGCCTTTGTCCAGTCGCCGGCAAAGGGATAGGCGCCGATGAATCGGCTCCTCGGATTCGCATTGAACTTGCGCCATTGCGCGTTGCAAGCTGCGTATGCGCTCGGGAATGCGCCGTCGGGTCCGGCGGGAGAGATCCAGCCGATGAAGCCTTCGGCGCTTTGTGCGCGGGCCTCGGGAGCGCCGACGCCGACGAAGCTGATCAACGCCAGCGCCACGATCATGAGCTGAAAGGCGCGAATTATCCTCGCGACGAGCCATGTCGATGGCTGATGTGCAAGCACCATTTTGTCCCTCGCGGATTACGCGACGTTGACCGATTGGCTGGCGCGATATGCTCGGCGTCAGCTGGTAAAGTTGAAGCAGCCGAAGATCCCGCTCCCCCAGTTCGGGGCCGGCGTTCCGAAGGTGAAGGTGGACAGCGAGGTGCGATTGCCATTCGCATCATATTCATAGGTGATGCACAGGCTGCCGCTGGTTATCAGCGTCGCAAACTGTGCCGACAAGGCCATGTCGGCCACCAGCATATTTGCCCTGGCAGGAGCGGGCGCGCTCAAGAGCGCAACCGCCATTGCAGACGCCCTCGCTGCGAAAGCAAACTTCTTGGAGAGGTTACTCAGCATACAAGCCTCCGGAATCAAGTCGCTAGATCGTGCGCGTAGCAAAGAATGCCACGATGTCGTTCAAGAGCCCGAGCGTTCGAACGCTCGACTACGGAAAGCCATTTGCAGTGGCGTACAGATTGCAGCGGCGGGTCGCCTGGGGGCATCATTTTCGCACGCAAGCGACCCTCCTGAATTTGGATCAGGATTGCACCAGATCTGTAATAAATATCCGCCGGTCATCTAAGCCGGATCAGACAAGTATTTGTCTAGCTCACACTAGGGTCAGATGGAATTACGTCAATTATCGAAATGAGCCATAATGGAGCGGTTCAACATTAATCAGTCATTATTCATTGTTACACCAAATCTGCAGTAATCGTGGGATTGATTACCTCAGCTTTTACGAATGCGACTGCGGCTGCTGAACAGACCGCCGGGGACGCATGGGTCCTTCGTCACAGCCTGAACTTCACGTCCGCGCTGAACGAGCGTTGCGGGAAGGGGTGGAACAGGAAATATTTGTCGTTGTTGACGTTGTCGATGCCGACGCCGAGCGTCCAATGCTCGGCAAGCTTCCATTCGGCGCGCAGGTCGACGACGAGATATTTGTAGAAGCCCTGATAGGTGTTGCCGACGATATCGCTGTTGTCGAGCGTGCCGAAATTGCGGCTGGAATAACGCATCGCCGCGGTCAGCGCGAGGCGATCGATTGGCCGCCAGGTGCCGACCAAGGTCGCCTTCCAATGCGGCACCTGCGGCAGCAGCTTGCCGACCGATGCGGGCAGCGCCGCGTTCTTGCGCGTCTCGGCATCGGCATAGGTGATGCTGCCCGACAGGTCGACGCGCGGCAAGATGTCGCTGCGCTGGAACGCCAGCTCGACGCCGCGGGCGCGAGTGCGATCGACGTTCTGGACGAAGGTCGCCGGCAGTCCGTTGAGATTGCCGAGCTGCGAGATCAGCGCGTCCTTCACCACCTCGTTGAACAGAGACAGGCGAACGTAGCCGTGCTCGTCGCCGCGCTGGATCGACAACTCCTCGGATTGCGCGCGCTCGGGCTTGAGATTGGGATTGGGCACGGCGACGAAGGGCGTGGTGACGATCTGATAAAGCTCGCCGACGGTCGGGAAGCGCCAGGCCTGACCGAAGGACAGCCGCACCGTCCAGCGCTTGTCCGGCGTCCAGGCGATCGACGCCTTGGGCGAGAAGCGATTGGCCGCGAGCGTCGGCTGTGTCACGCCGCCGGGGAGGCCGGTGGCGAAGTTCTCGCCCTGATAGGCCTTCCACCATTCGTAGCGGCCACCGATGGTGCCGGTGAAATCGGGCAGCGGCTTCCATTCGTCCTGCGCCCAGAGGGCCAGGGTGCGCGTTCGCCCGGCCGAGCGAAGGTTGAGCGCGCCGGCCTGGCCGTCGCGCCAGTCGGTCGTGTTGAAGCGATTGTTGTTGAGCTTGAACCAGTCGCCGTGCATGCCGAAGCTGATCGCATGGGCGCTGTGCGCGCCGGGGCGCCACATCCCCTTGGCGTCGAACGTGCGCCAGCCGGTACCGCCGAAATCGGAGATCGTGCCGGCGCCGCCATCCATGGCTGCGGGCAGCGCCGTCGTCGGGCTGCGATTGCTGCTCTTGCCGACGTCGTAGAGCGTGCCGATGACCTGCCAGTCGAATCGGTCGCTGTTGCCGGTCAGCGACAGCGAATGCGACCAATGGCGTTCCCTGAAGCGGTAGACGCCGGTGTCGAAGGCGGTCGGCGCGATGCTGTAATTGCGCCCGTCGATGTTGAGCGATCCGGCATAGACCGGCGCGCCGGTCGCGGCATTGTGCAGATAGGTCTCGGCTCTGGCGTTGGTGCTGTTGAGGAACAGGCCGCCGACATAGGTCAGCCGGATGCTCGATGAGAGATCGAGCGAGGCCTTCAGCTTCATGCGGTCCTGCACCTGATGCTCGATGCCGCTCGCGCCGATCACCTTGATCGGCATGCCGGTGCGGTTGACGTCACCGAAGGCGCCGTTGACCGGTGTACCGGCGGCGCTCGTGCCTGCGGGCACATTGGCCGTGATATAGAGAAGCGGCTGGCTGTTGCTGTCGACATGATCGACGCTGGCGAAAAGCGCGAGCGGGCCGAAGCGGTCGCCGATCGTCGTGCCGAACTGACGGCTCAGCGGGTGACTATGCGTGCCGTACTGGTCGAAGTTCTGCAGTTGGACGCCGGCATTGGCGGTCGCCTCCAGCTTCTCGGGAAGGTGGGTGGTGATGTTGACCACCGCGCCGATCGAATTGCCGGGATAGGCCGCCGAGAAGGGGCCGTAGAGCACGTCGATCCGCTCGATCTCCTGCGGGCTGACCAGGCTCCAGCGCGGCGAGGCCGAGGTGTTACTGTTGCCGATCAGCGCCGAGAGCAGCGCGCCATCGGCATAGATCAGGCTGCGCGCGCTGGCGCCGAGGCCCGAGGTGCGGGTGGCGAGCGGCGCCTGGGTGTCGCCGATATGGCGCTTCCGCACCAGCAGGCTCGGCAGATATTTGACGGCGTCCTCGATGTTGGTCGCGTTGATCTTCGTCGCGATATCGTCGCGGGTGACGCTGGCGCGGCTCGACGGTGCATTCTCGATCGTCGGCAACGGCGGCTGGGCGGTGACGAGGATGTCAGACTCGCGTGTGAGCGGCACGGCGGCATGGCCCGCGCCGGCAAGCCCGGCGGCCACCAGGAGGGTAGCGGAAAGCAGCCGTGAACGAACTGCGGTGATGGTCATGAGCGTCTTCCGGTCGATGCCGGTTGTCCCTGCAATCGCAATATCCGCGCCCCGGTCAATCGGCATGCGAGCGGAGCGCCGGGAGAAGCCTCCCTTTGGGACAGGACTGCGCGACGCCCGGCGCGGCCGAAACCGCGTCGGGCAGGGCGTCAGACGGTCAGCGGCGGGCCTCGCAGCGGCGGCCGCAGATGGGGCGCATCGGCGAGTCGCGAGATCGCGACCGGCCGCAGGCTGAGCGCCATGACGAAGGCGATCGCGATCGCCAGCAGGATGGGATCGGCCCCCGCCAGGCCGACCGACGAGGTCGAACCGAACGGGCAGGGCATGTCCGGCTTGGCGCTCTTGCCCTGGTCGTGGTGGCCGGCGCCGGGCATCGCCATCTCGATCGTCGCCGGACCATGGCCGGTGCACAGGGCGATGGTGATCTTTCCGGCCGAAACCTCGGGCATGAAGCCGACCGGGACCAGCAGCCGCATCAGCAAGGCGACCATGATGATCGCCAGGGCGAAATGGCGGCGGTCGCGCAGATAGGCCCGCAGGAGCGTCATCGCCGGCTCCCTAGCCGAACCACCAACTTCTCCGCAATGCCGGAAAGGCAGCCGCGGGGTTGGAGCTTGCCGCGGTGATTCGCTAGGGTGGCAGCCGGAACGGCCGGGATATGCCGGGCGAGAGGAGAAGCAGTCATGGCGATCGATCTGGTCTTGCGCGGCGGCACCGTCGTCGACGGCTCGGGGCAGAAGCCGTTCACCGCCGACGTCGCGGTCAAGGACGGGCGGATCGCCGAGATCGGCAAGGTCGCCGACAAGGGCGCTCGCGAAATCGACGCCGACGGGCTGCTCGTCACCCCCGGCTTCATCGACGGCCACACCCATTTCGACGCGCAGATCAACTGGGATCCGCTCGGCACCTCGTCGTGCTGGCATGGCGTCACCTCGGTGGTGATGGGCAATTGCGGCTTCAGCATCGCGCCGGTCAGGCGCAAGAAGGAGGCGCTGGTGGTCCGCAACCTCGAGCGCGCCGAGGATATCTCCGCGGCAGCCATGGCCGAGGGCATCGAATGGGGCTGGGAGACCTTCACCGAATATCTCGATTTCGTCGAGAAGCTGCCGATGGGCATCAACTATGCCGCCCAGATCGGCCATTCGGCGCTCCGCACCTGGGCGATGGGCGATCGCGCCTTCACCGAGACCGCGAGTGCCGAGGATCTCGAGAAGATGGATCGCGAGCTGGCCGCGGCGCTCGATGCCGGCGCGACCGGCTTCTCGACCTCGCGCAGCCCGCATCACGAAACCTCCGACGATCGCCCGGTTGCCTCGCGGTTGGCCGATTGGAACGAGGTCACCCGCCTGGTGTCGACGGTCGGCAAGCGCAAGGGCATTTTCGAGCTGGCGCTGGAGCGGACCGGTGAGCCCGAGGTCCGCGCGAATTTCTGGAAGCGTCTGCAGGATCTCGCGGTCGACACCGGCGCACAGATCACCTTCGGCGTGCTGCCCGCCGGCAAGCGCGAGAACTGGACGGCGGAGCTCAAGGCGCTGACCGATACCAATGCCGCCGGCGGCAAGATGATCGGCCAGACCCACAGCCGCGGCATCGCCGTGCTGCAGTCCTTCCAGACGCAGCTCGGCTTCGACGTGCTGCCGGAATGGAAAGAGGTGCGCAGTCGTCCGCTCGACGAGCAGAAGGTGCTGCTGCGCGATCCCGAGGTGCGGGCGCGGCTGATCCACGCTGCGCATCACGGCGACTACGGCCGCTCGATCGGCGCTGAGGTACGCGCGCCGCAATGGGACATGCTGCGCGTCTACAAGGGCCCGCTACCGCCGCATCCGATGGTCGTCGATGTGGCGCGCGAGCGCGGCGTTGATCCGGTCGAGTGCATGATCGACCTCGCGCTTGAGAGCGATCTCCAGCAATGGTTCCTCACCGCCTCGCTGGTGATGGCGGAGGATGATCTGCTGGCAGTGATGAAGCATCCGCACACGGTGATGACCTTCTCGGACACCGGTGCGCATGTCAGCCAAATCGCCGACTGCTGCATCCAGACCCATTTGCTCGCATACTGGGCGCGCGAGAAGGGCGAATTCACCACCGAGGAAGCGGTGCGGATGATCACCTCCGTGCCGGCAGCGGCCTGGGGCTTCAGCGATCGCGGCCTGCTCAAGCCGGGGATGGTCGCCGACATCAACCTGCTCGACTTCGCGCGGCTCAGCCCCGGGATTCCGCAAGTGGTGCGCGATCTGCCGGGCGGATCGCTGCGGGTGATCATGAAGCCGGACGGCGTGCGGGCGACGATGGTCGGCGGCGAGGTCGTGCTCGAGAATGGCGAGCATACCGGCGCTCTGCCGGGCCAGCTGCTACGGCGGCGCGTGCCGGCCTGATCGGCGGGTCGTCATCGTGAATGTAATTGCGACACTGGGCCGCAGCCGCCCGGTCACCGAGGCCGAAGTCGCGCATTACCGCGACCATGGCTGGGCGAAGCTGGATCGTTTCGTCGACCAGCAGACGGTGGCGTCCCTGCTTGCGCTCGCCAGGCAAAAGATGGGCGACGACGCCGACAGCAATCCGGTCCGAACCGGTGGCGTCGATTTCCTCAACAATGAATGGGTCAGCGGCATCGGCGAGCCGGCCTTCGCGCCGCTGATCGCCTCGATCGGGCGCAATGCCAAGGCGCTGATGCGCCGCGATGTCGGTGCGCGCTATCTGATGGACAGCTTCGTCGCCAAGCTGCCGGCCGGCAAGGCGGCGCGGCATGAGACCAATGCGCGCACCGACATCCATCAGGATCTGTCGACCTGGCCGCTCGACCGCACCGGCGGCATGTCCTTCTGGCTGGCGCTGTCCGATGCCGCGCCAGAGAGCGGCACGATGGAATTTCTCAGCGGCTCGCATCGGATGGGACCGCTCGGCGGCTACATCACGCACAAGGGCCGCAACCTGACCGAGGTTTATCCCGATCTTGCGGCGCAATGCCCGTCGAGCGGCTATCTCAGCTACAAGGCGGGCGATGCGACGGTCCACTCGGACCTCTGTGCCCATGGCACCGGGCTCAATCTCAGCGACGATCCGCGCTGGGCCTATATCATCGGCTGCGTGCCCGCGGACGCCTGCTGGAACGGCGCGACGACATCCTTCTTCCGCACAGAGAAGCTTACGCAATATGGCCCGCTGGACGACGAAGACTCGCCGGTCATCAGCGAGTTCTAGAGCGCCCTGGCATGGCTAGGGGCGGCGATTCCAGACGGCGCAGCTTTGTTCCGGGTTCAGCACATCGAACGATCTTTCGAGCTCGCCGAGCTCATCGACCGCGTGTTTCTGTTCTGCATCGAGTGCTTCGTATTTCCTGGCGAGCTCGGCGCGTGCCCGTTGCAGACAAGCGGAGGCGCCGATGCATTTTTGCGCAGTCGCGATGAAGGCATCGTGCGCAGCGCGGCGGGACGCCTTGATCTCGGCGATCTGCCGTTTGAGCCTGGTCCGCTCGGGGTTCTCGGCGCACTGCGCCCGGGAGCGTGCGTTTCCGGATTGGGCAGTGGCGTGCACGGGCATCAGGACCAGGGCAATCGCCGTGGCTCTGATCGCGAAGCTCAGCGGGGCGTTCATCACCATCGCTTTCATCCGCTCTCTCAGATAGGCTTGGTTCAGCAGGACAGGTTGCGCGCCACCTCATAGCCTTCGGCGATCGCGACCTGGAGATCGCGCGGCGATGAGGCGTCGCCGATGAGATGCGCCTTGCCGCCGCTCTCGCGGAACGCATCGTAGACGTCGCGCACCGGCTTGTTCGGCATGATCGCGACGGTGACGTCGGCATCGACGGGGAGGCTCTGGCTCTGCGCGCCTTGCAACGGCTGGACCACCGCGTGATTCCCGCCGACGCTGTTGAGCTGATGGCGCAAATGCAGGCTGAAGCGGCCGGTCTGGTTGAACCGTTCGAGATAGGGGATCTCGCGAAAGGTGACCTGGACCAGCGGCGCGAAGGTCTTGAGCTGGGTGACATAGGTCACGCTCAACCCCTGCGTCAGCAAATATTCCGCGGTGCTGACGCCTTCGAATCCGCCGACGGTATCGAACACCAGCGCGCTCCTGCATCCGTCGAGGCCGTAACCGGTCACGAGATCATGCGAGGTGATCAATCGCGCGGCCGGATCGATCTCGGCCTCCAGGGTCGGCTTGGCGAGCTGGAAGATGCCTTCGCGCGGCAATGAGCCGGTGGCGATGATCACCTCGTCGACGCCAAAGCCGGCAATTTCATCGGCTTCGATGTAGTTGTTGAGACGGACGTCGACGCCGAGCCGGTAGAGTTCCTGCTCCAGCCAGTAGGTGATGTCGCCGATCGGCGCGAGGTTGGGCATGCGTTTCGCAAGGTTGATCGTGCCGCCGAGATTGGGCTGTGCCTCGGCGAGGATGACGCGGTGGCCAAAGAGCGCGGCGACGCGCGCCGCCTCCATGCCCGCCGGGCCGCCGCCGATCACGAGGATGTGCTTTGACGGGCCGGCGGTGGGCGCAGGGCCGCCGATGTGGAGCATCTCGCGGCCGACGGTGGAATTGACTGCGCAGCCGAGCTTGCCGGCGCGCTGCAGCCCGCCGATGCAGCCCTGATTGCAAGCGATGCAAGGGCGGACCTCCTCGGGCCGGCCGGCGACCGTCTTGGCGACGAGATCGGGATCGGCGATCTGCGCGCGGGTCAGCGAGACGATGTCGGCGATACCGTCCTTCAGCACCTCCTCGACCTCGTCCAGTGCACGGAAGCGGCCGGTGACGATGCGCGGCACCGAGACGACCGAGGCGATCTCGCCCGTGCTGGGCAGCTCGTAACGGGCGGGGACGTGCATCGTCCCGACCATCGTCTCCATGCGGTAATAGTCGCCGACCGACAGATCGAGGAAGTCGATCAGCCCTTCGTTCTCCAGCATGCGCGCGACCCGCTGATTGGTCGCGACATCGATACCGCCGGGCAAGTCGCTCGCGCCCAATCGCACGCCGACCGGATAATCCGGGCCGACCGCGTGACGAATCTCGCGCAGCACCTCGGTGAGGAAGCGGGTGCGGTCCTCGAAGCTGCCGCCGCCATATTGGTCGGTGCGGTTGTTGTAATAGGACGAGAGGAACTGGTGGAAGATATAGCCGTGGCAGGCGTGGACCTCGACGCCATGCACGCCGCCCTGCTGGCACAGCCGCGCGGCATTGACGAAGGCACCCTTCAGCTCGGCGATGTCGCCAAGGCTCATCGGATGGCCGACGACGCCGGTATAGGCGGGGATGTCGGAGATCGCCCAGGGTGGGCCGCCATTGGCCGCGGGGTAGAGATTGCCGCCGTGCCAGAGCTGCTGGAAGACGATCATGCCATAGGGCTTCACCGCCTCCATCAGCCGGCGGTAGCCTTCGACGATGTTGGGGCCGTAGATGCGCAGGTCGATGTCACTCGACGGGTGGACGCCGGAGGCTTCGAGGATCGTCAGCCCGCAGCCGCCGCGGGCGCGGGCGGCATGATATTCGATGAAGCCGTCGTTGATGTCGGGTTTGGCGATGCCGGTCTCATGCGCCGCGCGCGCAATGCGATTGGGAACGGTGACGCCGTTGATCGTGATCGGCTGCAGCGCGAGCTTGAGCGCCATCGCCGTCACTCCAGCCCGTAAAAGGCTTTGGCCCCGCCGGCCATGACCATGCGCCGCGTTTCCTCCGGCAGGCCGACCAGCTTCTCCTCGACCATCTTCGGCGCGCCGGGGAAGAAACCATCGGGGTGGGGATAGTCGGTCGCCCAGAGGATGTTCTCAGGCCCGATGTAATCGGCGAGCAGGCCGAGCGTGCCCTCGACCGGTTCATAGGAGATCCAGCAATTGCGCTTGAACAGCTCGCTCGGCCGGGTCGTGAGATCGGAGTCGTTCATGTCGTGGTCGTCGAAATGGCGATCCATGCGATCGATCCACGGCGCGATCCAGCCGCCGCCCGATTCCATGAAACCGATTTTGATCTTCGGATGGCGCTCGCAGACGCCGCCCCAGATCACGCTCGCCGCCGCCATCATCATCTCCATCGTATGGACGACGATGTGGCGCGCGCCCGGCGTATCGAACCGGTCCGAGCCGACCTGCACCACCGAAGCGCCGGCGCCTTCATGAAAAGCGATGGCGAGATCGAGATCCTCGGCCGCCGACCAGAAGCGCGCGAAATCCGGATGGTGGACCATCTTGTCGCCATAGGGGGTCGGCCGGATCGAGGCGGAGCGCAGACCGAGCTCCTTGCGAATGAAAATCATCTCCTCGATGGCAAGATCGATCGATTGCAGCGGCAGCATGCCGATGCCGAACAGCCGGTCCGGATAGGGCGCGCAATAATCATAGATCCAGCGGTTGTAGGCGCGGGCGACCGCCTGGGCGAGGGCAGGGTCGTCAATGGCCCCGGCGTTCAGGCCCAGCGTCGGGAAGAGGAAGGCCGCGTCGATCCCGTCGAGGTCCATGTCCGGAATGCGCTTGTGCGGATCGAAGCCGCCCGGCCGGCCATCCTTGTACGACATGGTGTCGCTGCAGACGACGCCGTCCCGCGCGCCGATCGCGCCGGCGACGCCGATGCCGCGCTTCGATCCCAGCACCTTGCCGCCGAGCGCGAGCGCTTCCTTGCCGTCGTCGCGCACGACGATGCGCGGCGCCTCGTCGATGAACTTCGGATCGATGTAGGTCGTCCAGAGATCCAGCGGCTCTAGCACATGCGCATCGGCGTCGATGACGTTATATTCGCGCGCCACGATCTATCTCCCTCGACTTCGGTTCGCGCCGCGGCTCAGTGCATGCCCATGATGAAGCGCGCCTCGCGCAGGTTGGTCAGCGGCCGGCGATAGGACGGGTCGTCCTTGTCGCGGCCCGGCACGCCGTTGGTATGGACGTCGGGGATCTCGGCGAAGGGGATCGGCCCTTCATTGATCGTGCCCGACCATTCGACGACGCAATAACGGTCGGCAATCTTCCATTCGCCTTTGCGCTTCTCGAAGCGGTCGAGATAGCGCCCGCCGGCGATCCACACCGATTCATCGCGATTGCGCGCAACGAAGAAGAAATAGGTCTCGGTGTGGGCGGTATCGCCGTCGATCTCGCAGCTGTGGTTGGTCAGCTGGTGCTGGGTCGAGATCTGGCCGGTGCCGTGGAGGTCGAGCACCCATTCGATGAACTGCTCGGGATTGCCGACGAAGGCGCCGTGATCATCGGTCGCGTCCGGGTGATAGACCGAGCGGATCATGTCGACGTCGAAGCGGTCGACGCCGCGGCTGTAGCGCATCAGGCAATCGAGGATGTCCTGGCGGTCGATCAGCTGCTGGACGCGGGGGTGAATCTGGTCGTTGCTCATGCTCGCTCTCCATTGGTGCGATCGCGCTCTCGCGGCCGGAAATCGATCGTCACGCCACGCCATCATATCACCGCAGGAGCGTTGCGGAATCCGGACATTCACCCGCCAAATCAGGCCAATATCGCGTCAGCCGCACCATCGGCGTATTGGCTGGATATGTCTGCCCATTGTCCCTCGCTTTCCCTTTGTCCGTCCAACGAAGACTCGATAGGCTGGCGGCACGCACCGATCAGAGGAGAGGATCGTGAACGTAGCGCCCAAGGAACTGCGCCCCGGCGAGATGATGTCGGCGACCAATCCCAATGTGAAGGTCCACAGCCCGGCCGGCATGGTGATGTTCGACACCGATTTCATCGACACGATCCCCTGGGCCGAGATCCCGGTCTTCCCGGGTCTGAAGTTCAAATATGTCTGGGTCGATCTCGAGAAGGGGCTGGTCGCCTCGCTGCTGTGGATCGGCAAGGGCGTGACGCTGCCGGTGCACCTCCACCTCGGCACCTCGCTGCTGTTCTGCCTGAAGGGCCGGTTCACCTACCAGCCGGCGGGCACGATCGGCCCAGGCGGCTTCGGCTACGAGCCCTATGGCACGATCCACGAGCCCGACACCTCGACCGAGGAGGAGACGATCCTCTGGGCGGTCAACTCGCACAACGAGCTGCTCCAGTTCTACAACGACGACGGCAGCTTCGCCGGGCTCCAGCATCTCGCCGGCCAGCTCCGCATGCTGCGCCGCGACTATGGCTGGGATGCGGTCAAGCACCTCAACGTGCCGCCGGAGTTCTGGGATCAGCTGGATTAGGGGATGAGCTCGTTAATCGGAAATCGGGCTCAATGACATGCGGCGTTGCGGCAAAGGTGCAGGAGCGCCATGTCGTTTCCACCAGTCCGTCAGTCGGAAGAAATTCCCTATCTCCATTGCCGATGTCAGCTGGCGGTTTTCGCCGCCCAGCGCCGTCGAGATGAGGATGCTGGGATCATGGTCCCATTTTCCCGATGCATAGGCTTCCTCGTCGGCACCTCGATGGGAGCAGCGGATATCCATGATCACGACATCGCCGGCAGAGATCGACGGCGAAATCACCTCCGCCTTTTCGCCCGGTATCGCGAAACGATCATCGTCCAGTGAAACCGGCCTGAGGTGCGAGCCGATCGCCACCTGCAGGCTGTTGGTGTCGTTCAGGTAAAGGAAAACCTTGTAAACTCCGCCTCCGGTGCTCCCCCAGATCGCTGCACCGTCGAGATGGTGCTTATATTTGCCTCTCAGCAAATCCACGTGCCAGTCTTGCGACCTGTTGATGGTTATGTCGCTCAAGCCGATGCTGCGGACATTTTCCCCGGCAACCGCGAGATCGACAAATTCCCTGATGATCGGGTTGCTCGTCATCACAGCATGGAGCGGCTCCAGGCTCGGAAAGCGATGGAAACCGGCAAGATGGCGCGAAGACGGAGTGGACCGCGTGTTCCTGAACAGATGACGGTTATCCAGGACCGATCGCCTGGCACTGGCAATGACGTCCTTCCCAAAGACGCCTCGTAATACGGTCACACCGTCCCGCCTCAGTTGAAGCAAGTTGGTGAGCCTGGAGAGCAACCCTCGGAGCGCCCAATCGTCGGATAATTTGGGCGAGCTGTAGATCGTGCTGGCTGCCTTCTGCAGCTTTTGCGCCTTCATCTCCCTCCGGTGGCGGTCCGAAATTGCGGCCGTGTCGCCCTCGAATGGGTGATGGTCGACCACAACCTCGGTTGCGCTCTTGCAACGAAGGATTCCGCTCTTCCGCAATGCCGGTGGAAGCCAGTCGATCGGCCTGGCGATATTGTAGCAGAAGCCGAGCAATTTTTCCGCGCCTTCCCGGCTCACATAATATCCGGCGAAACCCCACGGCTGAATGTCGTCGACAAGAGGCAGATCCTTGCCGATCCCGCTAATCTCATCCCTGAAGTCCTTGAGCAGGTGCAATCTCGCCCAGTCGACGTCGTCACTTTGGCGGAGGACCGACATGAGACTCTTGAACCGGTCCGGGTCGGTTATGAATATGTCATCCTCAAATACCAACGCGCCTTCATAGGGGCTCTCCAAAAGCCTGACCCAGGCGCTGATATGGCTGAGCGAAACCGCGACTTGCCCGGCAAGGCAGGCGTCCAGATAGCCTTCGCCAAATGTGAGCGACGAATATCTGGTGAGAAACTCGATGATCGACGACCGGTCTTTCCAGTAGATCGCCGGATGGATGGATGCCTCGTCCACGATGTCCATGCTGTTGAGCGCGCGAACCAAGTCGCGGGCATCCGAACGGCGCTCCTCGATGCTTTCGATGGCGATCACGTATGCGCAGATTCGGCTCATCGGCCTTCCCCCAAGGCGACTCGTCTGACCGCTGGCAATCACACGCTGACTCGAACTCAATCCAGAGCGATCAAATCCGCTGCGGCATCCGAAAGGAAATGCGCCTACAAGCCGCGCCATACCGGTCATGTGCTGAAGGCGATTCTACGGATCCGCCGCCTGGAAAGACAAGCGGGATTTGAGGGCTGCCTCGCGATGCAAACATCCGCTCAGCGATAGAATTTTTGCTGTTCTGCGAGCAGCGCATCGAAGCCGATGAATTCGTTGAACGCGCCGAGCGCGGTGCGGGGGCGGGGCAGGCCCGCCGTGCTGCGGTCCTTGCGCAGGGCAGCGAGATTTTCGCGAAGGGCCGCGCTGGTCGTCATCAGCGCGACCAGCGAGAAGGTGGCGATGCCGGCGACCTGCTCGACTTCCTCCGCGCTTAGCGTCTCGAGCCAGCCGAGGATCTGGATCGACAGCGGCACGCCTACCTTCCGGCGCAGCTCGACCAGCCCGGCATGGTCGCTGAAGCATTTGCTGACCGGCTGGATCATTTGCGCGCCGGCCGCGACATAGGCCTGGGCGCGGGCGATCGCCTCGGGCGGATCGAAGCTGTCGGTGCGGGCGATGACGATCACCGCATCGCCCGCGGCGTCGCGCGCCGCGCGGATCTTGGCGCTGGCCTCGTCGACCGGGATCAGCTCGGTGTCCTCGACGCAGGCGGCGCAGCGCTTCGGGCTGACCTGGTCCTCCATGATCACCGCCTGCGCCCCGGCGGCGCGAAACTCCGCGACCGAGCGGCCGACGTTGACGGTATTGCCATAGCCGGTGTCGATGTCGGCGATCACCGGGATCGACACGGCCTTGGCGGCGCGCGACACGACGCCGACATTCTCGGTCAGCGTCAGCAGCTCGAAGTCGGGCATGCCGAGCAGGCTCGCGGTCATGCCGAGCCCGCCGGTCATCACCGCGTCGAAGCCGGCCTCCTCGGCGATCCGGGCGCTGAGCGAATCATAAATGCCCGCGGCCCAGACCGTGCGCCCGCTGGCAAGCTGATCGCGCAATGCCGTCATAGCGTTAACCGCGCATCTCGTGGATCACCTCGTCGAGCGCCGGCTTCACCCGGTCCATGAAGATGCCCATGTTCTCGATGACCTTGTCCTTCGGCATCATCGCATAATGATAGACGAGGACGATATACTCGGCCGGCACGCGGCGAAACTCGGCGATGAGCTGGTTGCGCACCGTCTCGACCGTGCCGGCCGCGTAGAGCCCTGATGCGATCGCCGAATTGGCGGCATCCTTGAGGTCGATCGAGCGCTTGCCCATCGGGCAGTAGAAATTCTTCCACAGCTCGCCGTCATATTCGAGCAGATCCTCGACCGCCTGCTCGTCGGTATCGGCAAAATGCAGCCACCGGACCACCGCCTGATTCTCGCCGAGCTTTACCTTGCGGCCCGCCTCGGCGGACTCGTCGACGTAATATTGCGCCATCCGCTCGGCGGTCTCGATGTTGGTGAAATAGGTCGGGTTGAAATTGTTGCGTGCGGCAAAGGCGATCGTCGCCGGCGTGCCGCTGCCCGAGACGAACACCGGCGGCGCCTTGTTCTGATAGGGCGCGGGCACGACGCTCAGCTCGCGCACCACACCCTGCTCGTCGACTTCGTTCGGCGCGCCGAGTTTCTGGGTCAGACCGGCATCGGCGAGCTGCCAATTCTCGATGCCCTCATAGGGCGCAGGGATCGACCAGTTGAGCCCCTTGTGGCGGAAGCTCTTTTCGGTCCACGCCTTGTGCAGGATCTCATAATTCTCCTCGAACACGGCGCGATTGCGCGCGTCCTGGTCGATGTCCGCCTGGCTCTTGGCCGCCTGGGCGAAGCCGATTCCGGCGGCCGCCGCATTGAGCTCGGCGGCGCGCGGCGACTTTGTGGGGGTCGCGCCGAGATGCTGGCCGACCGTGCCCATCCAGCGGCTCTGATAGCCGCGCGCCAGCCCGACGAAGAAGCGGCCCTGGGTCATATGGCTGATCAGCGCGGTTTCCTCGGCGAGCCGGATCGGATCATGCGAGCCGAGCACATAGCCGAGCTGGCCGAGATGGAGGTGCTTGGTCAGGCCCGCCCAATAGGCGTTCATCAGCCCCGGCGTGGTGCCCATCTGATAGCCCTCGGACCAGAAGTGATGCTCGATCGCCGCCGCGCCCCACAGGCCGAGCTTGTCGGCCTCGACGATGATCTCGGTCCAGCCTTCCATCACTTCCTGGAAGATCCTCGCGTCGCGGCCGATCGGGCGCAGCGCCTCGCGCTCGGCTTCGTCCTTCGCCGGCATGACGGGATAGATTTCGACGATCGGCTTGAGCATCGGACGGCCTCTCCACGAGCCACGCTTGTCGTCGCGTGGGGTCAGCCTGTCTTGCTACCGGAGGCGTCTTCCGGCTGGCGGCCAATCATCGGACAAACTCGGCCATGCCTGCGGTCTATCGGCGTTCTGGGCGGCCGGTTTTGTCGGATGACTTGCGCCCGGCGGCGAAGCCGCCCAATGTGCCGGCCGGAGAGAAAGCGGGTCGGGCGATGACCAGGAACGTCTGCTTCTTGCTGTACGATCAGACCAATTTCCTGACTCTGGGCTCGATCCTGGAGGCGCTGTCGGTGCTCGACCGGGTTCGGCCGAGCGACCATCTGCCCTCCTATAACGTGATGCTGGCATCCTATGATGGCGGCAAGATCACGGGCGCCTATGGCTTGGCGGCCGAGACTGTGTCGATCCGCGACATGGCCGAACCGATAGCGGACACGCTGATCATCTGCGGCGGCTGGGGTTTCGAGGCGGCGCTCGGCAATGCCGATCTCGTGCGTCGCGTCGCCGATCATGGCCGCGAGGTGCGGCGGCTGTGCGCGGTCGGCGGCGGCGTGTTCCTCGCGGCGGCGGCCGGCCTGCTCGACAATCGCCATGTCGCGGCGCATCCCAGCGTGGCGCGTCGGCTGGCCGAGCAGTTCCCGAGGCTCAATGTCGACAGCAGCTCGATCCTGATCCGCGACGGCGACATTCTCACTTCGCCGGGCATGTCGTCCTCGGTCGATCTGGCGCTGTCGCTGATCGAGGCGGATTACGGCTACACCGCCGCGGTCGATGTCGCGAAATATCTCGTGCTCTATCTGAAGCGCTCGGTTTACGACAAGCAGGTCAGCAACGACCTCATCCTCCAGGGCATGAGCGACAAGTTCGGGCCGCTGCACGACTGGATCCGATCCAATTTGCGCAAGAAGCTGTCGCTCGAGACGCTCGCCGAGCAAGCCGGCATGAGCACGCGCAATTTCACCCGCGTCTATCAGCGGCACATGGGCATCTCGCCACGCAAGGCGGTCGAGGTGTTCCGCGTTCACGCCGCCTGCCGCGCGTTGACCCTCGGCCGCGACCAGATTCCGTTGGTCGCGCACCACTGCGGCTTCGACAGCGAGCGCACGCTGCTGCGCGCCTTCACCCGCATCATTGGCGTCTCGCCGAGCCAGTTCCGCGAAGCCGCGCGCAACGAGGCCGGCCGCGATCCGGCCGATCCGCTCGACCCGCATAACGTCGATGTGAACGAACTGCTCGCGCGGGCGGCGGCGCATGCCCGCCCGCCGTCCGGTCACACGCTGCACTGAGGATCGCGCCATCGCCGTCGCCGCCGACATCGTTGCCGCGCTCGACCCGGAAAGGCTGCGGGGCGGCTTCGGCCTGGCGGCATACCGCACCGCAGATGCGGTCGCGCTGCTGCGCGGCCCGCCGCGCGTCATGCCGCCTGCGCCTGCAGGACTGTCGATCGAGGATTTGGCAATCGACGGTGCGCCGCCCGTGCCGATCAGAATCTATCGGCCCGCCGGAGCGATCGCCGGCATCGTGCTGAACGTCCATGGTGGTGGCTGGGTCGCCGGCTCGATCGACGGTGACGATGCGCGTTGTCGCATCATTGCCGCGCAGACGGGCTGCACCGTGGTCTCGGTCGGCTATCGGCTGGCGCCGGAAGATCCGTTCCCGGCCGGCGTCGATGATTGTGCTGCCGCGATCGAATGGTGTTGTCGCAAGGCGACGATGCTCGGGGCGCCAGCCGGCAAGCTCGCCGTAATCGGCGCGAGCGCGGGCGGCAACATCGCGATCGCGGCAATGCTGAAGCTGGCCGCGTCAGGCAGCGGGTGTCGGCCGACCGTCCACATCCAATTCTATCCGATCTGCGATTGCGCGATGGACACGCCGTCTTACCGCGAGAACGGCAGCGGCTATTTCCTCACCGCGCCGGACATGGCCTGGTATTGGGACGCTTATATGGGGGGTGGCAATCCGGCGACTCCCCTCGCATCGATCCTGCGCTCCCCGGATCTGGCGCAGTTGCCGCCGGGGCTGATCGTCACCAGCCAATATGATGTGCTGCGCGACGAGGGCGAGGCGCTCGCCGCCCGCATCAACCAGGCCGGCGTGGCAACCGAGTGCCTGCGCTATGAAGGCGCGATCCACGGCATTTTGACGCTGGCGCCGCAATCGGCGGTGAGCGCGGCGGCGCTCGACAAGGTGGCAACAGTGCTGGCGAAAGCCTTCGCGTGACTCAGGAAATCAGGAAGCCGCCGTCCAGCGTCAGCGTCTGGCCGGTGATGAAGCGACCGGCCGGCGAGACCAGATAGAGGATGCCGGCGGCGACATCCTCGACCTTGCCGTCGCCGAGCAGCCGGCGCCCCGCTTCCATGCCGGGGCCGCTCACCGGCGGCATGTCCGCGGGGAAGGAGCCGACCGGAACCGCGCCGTGCAGCACGGTATTGGCGCGGATGCCCTGGGCGGCATGATCGAAGGCGATCGCGCGGATCAGCCCGTTGAGGCCGGCCTTGGACGAGCCATAGCCGGCATTGCCGTGCAGCACGGGGTGCAACGAGCCCATCGTCGAGACCGCGACGATACGTCCGTCCTTGCTCATCCGCCTGACGCCTTCGCGCAGGACGAGAAAGGCGCCGCGCAAATTGGTGCCGTGCAGCCGGTCCCATTGCGCGAGGCTGGTGTCGGCGAGCGGATAGGAGCCGACCTCGATCGCGGCGTAGACCAATATATCCAGCCGGCCGTGATCGGCGACGAATTTGTCGAGCCGAGCGGCGACGGCGTTCTCATCGCCCAGATCGAGCCCGCCGTCGCCGATCGCGATCAGCTCGACGCGCGCGCCGGCCTCTTCGAACAACTGCGCGGTCGCAGCGCCGATCGTGCTCTGGCCGACGACGGCGGCAACCGCGCCGTCGATGCCGAACAACGTCTGGGTGATGTGCATCGCTCAGCCCCCACTCAGGCGCCGCCGGTGGTCTCCATGCCCTGCATATGGCCTTCGGCACGCCAGTCCTCGAGCAGCTTGATGTAGACCATCGGGCCCTTCGCGTAGAGGTCGTTCAGTTCGACCGCCTGATCGCGCTTGCCCTCCTGATTGAACAGGCTGGGCGTGCAGGATTCGATGAACGCGCGCCGCTCGGCGCCGCTCGACACGACTTCTTCGACCCAGGCGTCCTCGGCTTCCTGCGTCGGCTGGATCGTCTCGATCCCGCGCTTGAGGCATTCGCTGATGATGTACGCCATGTGCTTGGTCTGCTCATCGGCGATGTGGACATAGTTCACCGACACGCCCGACTGGATCAGGCTCATCAGGAAGAAGTTCGGAAAGCCATGCGTCTGCAGGCCGAACAGCGTGCGCTGGCCGTGATCCCAATGCCTGGCGAGCGGCAAGCCGCCCGGGCCGATCACCTCGACCTCGGACTCCTTGGTGTATTCGGCCATAAAGTCGAAGCCGGTCGCGTAGACCAGCAGATCGATCGGATATTCCTTGCCGGCGACGACGACGCCCTTGGGCGTGATCCGCTCGACACCCTTGCCGCCGGTGTCGACCAGGGTGACGTTCGGCCGGTTGTAGGTCGGCAGATAATTGTCGTGAAAGCACGGCCGCTTGCAGAAATAATGGTAATAGGGCTTGAGCGCCTCGGCGGTCGCCGGATCCTTGACGATCGAGGCGATGCGCTGCCGCGTCATCTCCATCTTCTTGAGCTGCGCGATCGCGGCGTCCTTGGGATCGGGCTGCTGATCGCCGCCGGCAACCGCACCGACATTACCGACGATGTCGGTCCAGGCGTCGTTGACCATGTCGACATCGGCCGTGCCGCCCGAGGTCAGCGCGGTGAAGTTGTCGCGCCGCTCGCGCTGCCAGCCGGGCTTCAATGATTTGATGAAGGCCTCGTCCGTCGGCCGGTTGCCGCGCACGTCGATCGACGAGGGCGTGCGCTGGAAGACGTAGAGGTGCTTGGCAGTCTTGGCGACCTCCGGGATCACCTGGATGCCGGTCGAGCCGGTGCCGATCACGCCGACGACCTTGTCGGCGAGCTTGTCCATCGGCTCGGTCGAGCTGCCGCCGGTATAATCAAAGTCCCAGCGGCTGGTGTGAAACGCCTTGCCCTGGAAGCTCTCGATGCCGGGAATGCCCGGCAGCTTGGCATGGCTGAGCAGACCTGTGGCCGAGATGACGAAGCGCGCCGAGATACGGTCGCCGCGGTCGGTATGGACGACCCAGCGGTTGCGCTGCTCGTCCCAGACCAGCTTGTGGACCATCGTCTGGAACACGCCGGCGCGGTAGAGGTCGTAGCGCTCGGCCAGCCGTTTCACATAAGCGTAAATCTCGGGGCCCTTGGCGTATTTCTCGGTCGGGATGTACCCCATCTCTTCGAGCAGCGGCATGTAGACATAGGCTTCGACGTCGCAGGCGACGCCGGGATAACGGTTCCAGTACCAGGTGCCGCCGAAGTCGGCGCCCTTCTCGACGATGCGGATATCTTTGACTCCGGCCTCGCGCAGCCGGCCGCCGGCGAGCAGCGAGGCAAAGCCGCCGCCGATCATCAGCACGTCGGTATCCTCGACGATCGGGTCGCGGGTGAAGTTCGGATCGGCGTGCGGGTCCTTGTCGAAATCGGCGAAGGCGCCCGAGAGATGCTGATATTGCTGGACCGCATCAGTGCGCAGCCGCTTGGCGCGCTCTTCGGCGTATTTCTTGTTCAGCGCGTCGACGTCGATTTCGATGTCGGCGGGGTTGGTCGTGTCAGCGCTCACTGGGGACTGCCTCTCGTTCACTTTTCTCGTCGCGGCCGGACCGGGCTCGAATAGGGCCCGCGTCGGTCCAGCGAAAGCCTATCCTGGCCGTAACGACCATGATTTCGCGGCCACCATGCCGTTCTCAAAGGCTTAGCGCCCGCCCGCTGAACCGGAGGTGGCCCCGCGTGCCCGGCCGGTCAAGAGCCGCTTGCCGCGGCGATCCGCCGTTCCGCCTCGGCGCGGACGCCGGCGCGATCGATCTTGAGCGAAGGGGTGCGGGGGATGCGCTCGACGATCCATAGCCGGGTCGGGACATGGGTCGACGGCAAGTGCCGGCGGATATGCGCCTCGAGCGCCTCGGCATCGGGTGTCGCGTTAGAGGCCGGCTGGACCAGCGCCACCGGCACCGCGCCGAGCCGCCGGTCGGGAACGCCGACCACCGCAGCGGCGGCGACCTCGGGATGCGATAGCAGCACGCTCTCGATGGTTTCCGGCAGCACCTTGAACCCGCCGCGCATGACCGCGCCGTCGGCGCGCCCGCGCAGATAGACGAAGCCGTCTTCATCGATCAGGCCGAGGTCGGTCGTTTTGATCCAGTGCGGTCCGAGCCGGGCGATCTGGACGTTCATCACGCCCACCTCGCCTGGCGGCAGGACCGCGTCGGTCTCCGGATCGAGCACGCGGATGGTGACGCCGGCGCAGGCTCGGCCGACGCTGCCGCGTTTCCTGTCGATCCATTCGTCGTAAAGCGGCTCGGTCCAGGCGGCCGCTGTGCCGGCGAACTCGGTTGCGCCATAGGCGGTCAGGATCTTGACGCCGTACTTCTCCTCGAAAGCCGACTGGATAACGGGGTCGAGCGCGGCGCTGCCCGTCGTGGCGAGGCGGACGCTGGCCAGATCCTCGGCCGGAATGCCGGCGTCGAGAACCATACCAAAGCCGGCCGGCGGCAGATTGGCCTGCTCCGAGCGATAGCGAACGGTGAAATCGCGCCAGCGTTGCACATCGAAACGATCGAGCAGGATGAAGGTCCGGCCGGCGAGGAACGGCGGCAGCAGCGTCATCGCCCCCGAAATATTTGCCAGCGGGTAATAAAACAGCATCGGAATGCCGATCTTCCTCGCGCCGATGCCGGCCGCGCCATCCTGGGCGAAGCCGGCGATCGCCGCATAGGGCATCGGATAATGCTTGGGCTTGCCGGTGGTGCCGCTGGTGAGCAGGCGGATGCACGGCTCCGCTTCCGTCTCGGGCTGCGCGCCGGCCGTGCTGCCCGCGACAGCGAGCGTTCCGCCTTGCTCGTCGACCGCGATGACCGACACGCCCTCGCGTTCCGCGGCCTCGCGGACGGCCGGCGAAAGATCCTCATCGCAGATCACCACCGCTTCGAGTCCCAGCCGCGTGATGGTCTCGGCCAGCGCCTCTGGCGACTGGTAGCCGTAGATCATCGAGATCGTGCGGCGAGCGGCGATCATCCCGAGCACCGCTGCGATCGCCCAGGGCCGGTTGCGCGCGACGAAGCCGAGACCGTCGGGCCGGGTTGCGATCCCGGCGAGGATGTCGATCACCGACCCGGCCGTGCCGCGCAGCCAGCCGCGGGTGAAGGCGCGGCCGTCATAGTCGATCACCGTCTCGCCGGGCTCGCCGCCGTCGAGCGCCTCGCGGGTCATCTGGTGGAGGCTCTTGGTCATCGTCGTGCCTGCTAGGTCCGCTTGCTCTTGTCGACCAGCGCCTCGACATAGTCCGTGCGGATGCGGTTGTAGTCGGGGTTCAGCATCAGCGAGGCGTTGGCCATGCGCTCGACGTTGCGGGCCTGGGCGAGGCCGACGTCGCGGGCCATCTCGATCGCAATCTTGGCGGCGCCCATCTGCTCGCCATTATGCTTGGCGAGGTGGCGGCAGAAATCCATGACGTCCGCCTCGAAGCTCTCGTCGGGAAAGACCTCCTGGACCAGGCCCATCATCAGGGCGCGATCAGCGTCGACCGGCTTGTTCGCCATGACCATGTAGCGCGCCCAGCCGGTGCCGACGAGGCGGGTGAGGCGGCTGACCCCGTTGGATGCGGGCAGCATGGCGAACTTGGCTTCGGGGAAGGAATAGGAGGCGCTCTTTGCCGCCAGGCGGAAATCGCAGCTCAGCGACATCTCCAGACCTCCGCCGACGCAGGTCGCGTGATGGGCGACGACGAAGGGTTTCTCGATCGCCTCCATCTCGTCGTAGACGCGGTGCATATGGCCGATGCCCGTGCGGTGCATCTCGCGATAGCCGCGGGCGGTGGTCGGCCGCGGATTGGTGCTCAGGCCGCCGCGCATATCCGCCCCGGCGCAGAAATAGCGGCCGGTCGAACGGATCAGCGCAACCTTCAGCTCGGGCGTGTCGCGAAAGCGCAGCACCCCTTCCTCGAGGAGCGCCATCATCTCATGGCTGATCGCGTTGAGCTTGTCCGGCCGGTTCAGCGTCAGGATCAGAATATCGCCGTCAACCCGGCTCAACAGCGGCGGGGCACTCACCATCGATCTCTCCCTATCGTTGAATCCGGCTTCCCCCGCCCAGCGCCCGCAGTCAATAAGCGGTCAACCGATAAGGACGGGAGAGCGAACGGTGAATTTCGAGCCGGCCGAAGATCAGTTGATGATCGCCGAGAGCTTCGCCCGCTTCTTCGACGAGCACAGCAGCATGGCGCGGGTGCGCGCGGCGATGCCGCTCGGCTTCGATCCCGCGCTCTGGCGGGGCCTGGCCGAGATGGGCGCCTTTGCGATGCGGGTGCCCGAGTCGGCCGGCGGGCTGGAGCTCGGTCTGCTCGATGCCGTGCTGGTGATGGAGGAGGCGGGGCGGACGCTCGCCTCGGGTCCGATCGCCGAGGGGATCGTCGCCGCCCGGCTGCTGGCAGCGCTGGGTGCGGAGGACTGGCTTGGCCGGGCGATGGCGGGCGAGGCGGTCGTCACCCTCGCGCTGCGTGACGGGGACGAGGCGCCGCGGCAGTGGGTTGCCGGCGGTGCGGCGGCCGATGCTATCGTCTTTCGCGAGGGCAATGCGGTCTATCTGATCGTGCCCAGCAGCGAGGAGCGGCAGATCCAGGCCAATCTCGCGTCCACGCCGATTGCCGAGATCGCGCTCGATCGCCCCGACAGGACACTGCTGGCAAAGGGCAGCGGCGCGATCGCCGATTTCGGGCGCGCGGTCGAGGAGTGGAAGCTGCTGACCGCCGCCAGTCTGGCCGGGCTGTCGCGCGAGGCGATCCGGCTCGCGGCCGTCTATGCGAGCGAGCGCAAGGCGTTCGGCCAACCGATCGGCAGCTTTCAGGCGATTTCCCATCCGCTCGCCGAGCTCAGCGTCGATACCGACGGCGCGAAATATCTTGTCTGGCGAACGATCCGCGACATCGCCGACAGGACGGCGGATGCGGCCGCCGAGATATCGTTGGCCTTGTGGTGGGCGGCACGAACCGCGGGGCTGGCCGGCGCGCAGGGGCTGCACAGCTTCGGCGGCTATGGCCTCACCACCGAATACGACATTCATCTCTACACGCTGCGCGCCAAGTCGCTGCCGCTGATCCTCGGCGATCCTGCTGATCTGACGGTCGAGGCGGGACGCAGGCTCTATGCCGGCGAATGGGTGGCGCTGCCGGACGTCGGCGCCGTTACGATCGACTTCGACATCGGGGACGATGCCCGTGCGTTGGCGGCCGAGGTGGACGCCTTCTTCAAGGCCAATCTGACGCCCGAGCTGAAGGCCAAGGCGCATTATTCCTTCGACGGCCATGACGCCGGGCTGCACCAGAAGATCGCCGAGGCCGGGCTGCTGTTCCCCTCATGGCCGCCCGAATATGGCGGCCGCAACGCCAGTCCCTATGCCACGCGCGCCGCCGCGGAGATGTGGGAAACGCATAACTGGACCGGCCATGCCGCGATGACATCGGGCATGATCGGCGCGATCATGCAGCATTTCGGCAGCGACGAGCTGAAGCGCGAGGTGCTGTCGCGGGTCGCCGGCGGCGAGTCGATCTGCAGCCTCGGCTTCAGCGAGCCGGGCTCGGGCTCCGACGTCTTCGCCGCGGTGACCAAGGCGACGCCCGACGGCAATGGCTGGCGGATCGACGGCCAGAAGATGTTCACCTCGGGCGCCAATATCGCCGACTATGTGCTGATGCTCGCGCGGACCAATCCGGACGTCCCCAAGCACAAGGGGCTGACGATGTTCATCGTCCCGCTGAAGTCCGAGGGCGTCGACATCCACCCGGTCTTCACCTTCCAAGACGAGCGCACCAACATCACCTATTACGACGGAGTCCGAATCCCCGACAGCTATCGCCTGGGCGAGGTCGACGGTGGTGTCAGGGTCATGGCGAAGAGCCTCGAGCTCGAGCATGGCGGCAGCGGCGCGGTCAAGACGCAGCGCCACATGCTGCACGCCGCGGAAGAGTTCTGCCGCGAAACGAAACGCGCCGGCAGGGCGATGATCGATGAGCCGGCGGTGCAGGCGCGTCTCGCCAAGGTGGCCGCCCATGTCGCGCTGAGTGAAGTGATCCGCGATCGGGCGATGTGGGTCGCGGTCGAGAAGAGGCCCGACCGCGCCTACGGCCCGTCGGCCAAGCTCTTCTCGACCGAGAAGTTTCGCACTGATTCCGCCGATTTGCTCGATCTCTGCGCGCCCGACTCGCTGTCCAAGCGCGAGGGCCACGCGGCGTTCATCAACCAGTGCTATCGCCACTCCCAGGGCACGACGATCTACGCCGGCACCAGCGAGGTCCACCGCAGCATCATCGCCGAACGCCGGCTCGATTTGCCGCGCAGCCGAAGCTGACGCTCAGTCGTCGTAGAAGACGAAGACCCGCGCATCGATGTTGCTGCGATAGGCGGCGGGATCGGTGCAGTTCGGGTCCTCGAAGGCGACGTGCGGCACCAGCGACGGAAAATGCGGATCGGAATCATAGGCCGCCCAGACCAGCATCTCGTCGGTCTGCATGTTCGGATAGTAATACCAGCGATGGGCGGGATTATAGCGGAACAGCGCATTCTGATAATAATGCTCGCCATAGGTGTAGGTCTGGCTCGGGATCACATCGGCGCCGGCGAGCGAGGTCGCATCGCATACCGCAAGCGGCCGGTTCTGCGGCGGCGGCGAGAGCAACCGCCAGAGATTGTAGACCGCAAAGCGCTTCGCCAGCCGTTCCTCGGCGCGCTCGGGATCGATCTCGGCGATGAAAGTGCCGATGCTCGCGCCGGTATAGTCGTTATGCGCAAAGTCGATCGTTCCCGAGCTGTCGCGATAGCGCGTGCTGCGCGGCGCGACCGAACGGGTGACGACGTCGCTTGCCCCGGTCATCGCGCGGATGAAGGCGGTCGCCTCTCCGGTAAAGCGCTCCTTCCATTCGCTGCCGTCGTCGAGATCGACCGGTGACATGCTGTGCTTGAGGCAGGCGAAGCCATGCGTCTCCAGCCGGGCGCCGCCGGGGATCGCATGGCCGTCACGGATCGGCATCTCGCGCCGGTCGTATTTCATCTTGTTGCGCGCCGGCACCGGTGCGGACACCGGCATCACCGTCATCGGGGCGACATAGCCGATCGGGGCGATGACGGGATCGGACATGGGCGAGCTCTTCTGCTGATCTGGGGCGAGCCGGACCATAGCCCAGGCGAGGGCGGCGCCGCCACCGGCCATGGCCATTAAATTAAAGACATCGGTCATTGACATTATTGCGCCCGGCGAGTCATAGACCCAAGCGAAGGAAGAGGATTGCGAGAGGTGGGGCTTGTCCCGACTCGAATCCCGGCGACCCAAATCCTTCGCCCTTTTCGCGGCCGTCGGTGGCGGCTGTTTGGTGTCAGAGAGTTATGAGGAAAGCAGAACATGCCTCCTGAAGTTGCGGACGATGTTCTCGATTTCGATCTTGAGGCGCTGAAGGCGCGCTATCGCGAGGAGCGCGAAAAGCGCCTGCGCAAGGAAGGCGAGGCGCAGTATTTCGAGGTTGAGGACGATCTCGCCGATTTTTGGGAGAAGGACCCCTACAGCGATCCGATCGTCCGCGATCCGATCAGCGAAGAGATCGACGTCGCGATCCTCGGCGGCGGCTTTGGCGGGCTGATGGCGGCGGCGAACCTGCGCAAGGAAGGGGTCGATGATTTCCGTATCATCGAGTTCGGCGGCGACTTCGGCGGGACCTGGTACTGGAATCGCTATCCCGGCGTGCAATGCGACATCGAGGCGTATTGCTATCTGCCGCTGCTCGAAGAGGTGGGTTACGTTCCGAAGGAGAAATATTCCTACGGCGCGGAGATCTTCGAGCACTGCCAGCGGATCGGCCGGCACTTCAATCTCTACGAGACCGCGCTGTTCCAGACGCAGGTTACATCGCTCGTCTGGGAAGAAGATCTCGCACGCTGGCGGGTGACGACCAATCGCGGTGACGATATTCGCGCGCGCTTCCTGATCATGGCCTCTGGCCCGTACAACCGCGCCAAGCTGCCCGGCATTCCAGGGATCAAGGATTTCAAGGGTCACAGCTTCCATACCAGTCGCTGGGACTATGACTACACCGGTGGCGATCACAATGGCGGCCTGACCAAGCTCAAGGACAAGACGGTCGCGATCATCGGCACCGGCGCCACTGCGATCCAGGCCGTCCCGCATCTCGGCCGCTGGGCGAAGCATCTCTACGTGTTCCAGCGGACACCATCGGTGCTGAACCCGCGCATGAATCGGAAGACCGATCCGCAATGGGCGAAGTCGCTGCAGCCGGGCTGGGCGAAGCATCGCCGCGAGAATTTCGACACGGTCATCAAGGGCATGCCGTTCGAGACCGATCTGGTGAACGACGCCTGGACGGTGATCAGCCATCGGGTAAAGGCGCGACTGGCTCAGATCGAACAGGACAAGCTCACCGCGGAGGAGGCGATGCGCATCCGCGAGATCGAAGATTATCGGCGGATGAGCGAGCTGCGCGATCACGTCGACCAAGTCGTCGTCAACAAGGAAACCGCTGATAAGCTGAAGGCCTGGTATCGCTGGAATTGCAAGCGGCCGACCTTCAACGATGACTATTTGCCGACCTTCAATCGGCCGAGCGTCACGCTGGTCGACGTCTCCGCGTCGAAGGGCGTCGAGCGGATTACCGAGAAGGGTCTCGTCGCCAACGGCATCGAATATCCGGTCGACTGCATCATCTATGCCAGCGGCTTTGAGATCACGACCAGCATGAAGCGCCGCATCGGCATTCCGCTGTTCACCGGGCGCAACGGCCGGTCGCTCTACGACCATTGGGAAAACGGATTCAAGACGCTCCATGGCTACACCACCCATGGCTTCCCGAACCTGTTCTTCACCGGCTTCATCCAGGGCGGTGTCACTGCAAGCCTGACGCAGATGTACGACGATCAGACGCACCACATTGCGTATATGATCCGCGAGACGCTCGACCGCGGCGCCAGGACGATCGAGGTGACCGAGGAAGCGCAGGACGCCTGGGTCCAGCATATGCGCGACACCGAATTCTCGATGAAGGCGTTCCTCGACGAGTGCACCCCCGGCTATTACAACAATGAAGGAGGCGAGGTGCGGCGCTCGCATGTCGGCGAGGTCTACGGACCGGGCTATGGCGCCTTCATGAAGGTTCTCGACGATTGGCGTGAGGCCGGCGACATGAAGGGCATGGTGCTCGCCAAATGACCTGACTATTGTCTGACAATATCGGTCAGCGAAAACAACAGGCGGAGGATGCGATGGGGGTCCTGACGGGCAAGGCGGTGGTGATCACCGGATCGGGCAGGGGCATCGGCGCCGCCTGCGCCAAGGGCGCCGCGCGCCAGGGCGCCGCAGTGATCGTCAACGACATCGATGCCGGGCCGGCCGAGGAAACGGTGGCGGCAATCGAGGCCGAGGGTGGCACCGCAGTCGCCTGCGTCGCCGACATCACCGACTGGGACGAGGCCGGCCGGTTGATCCAGAGCTGCATCGACAATTTCGGCAAGATCGATGGGCTGGTGAACAACGCCGCGCTGTTTCACAGCGCGCGCCTCGAGGCGATGGATCCCAAGGCCGCGCGCGCGCTGGTCGACGTCAACGTCATCGGCCCGCTCTATGTCACCGGCCATGCGATCAAGCCGATGCTCGCGCAGAACGCCGGCTCGATCGTCAACGTCGTCTCCGGCGCGCATATGGGCATGGAAGGGATGGACATCTACGGCGCGACCAAGGGCGCCGTTGCCTCGATGACATACACCTGGGCGATCGAGCTCGCCGGCACCGGCGTCAGGGTCAACGGCCTGTCGCCGTTCGGCGCGACCCGCATGATGGGTGGGCAGGGCATGTCGGCGGAAGAGGCCGCGAAGCGCCTCGCCCAGCTGCCGCCGCCGGAACAGAATTCGCCGGTCGTCGAGTTTCTTCTGTCCGATCTCTCGAAGGACGTGCACGGGCAGCTCGTCCGGATCGATCGGCAGGAGGTCTATCTCTACACGCACCCGGCGCTGCTGGTGCCGCCGGCAGTGCGTTCCGAGTGGAGCGCCGAGGCGCTCGCCGACGCCTTCGCCAATGAGTTCAAGGGCCGCCAGGTCGGTTGCGGCGTGCTCGGCATGGAACGGGGTCCGGTGGATTTGAAGAGCGGCTACTGGCAGCGTGCAAAAGCCAGCTAGGCCGGCGAACAGCGGAGGAGCCAGCGTATGGCGTCAGTGTCCGAGAGTCCGGTGAACGACGTCGTCGAAGAGGTGATCGAGCCTGAGCTCGAGATCTGCGATCCTCATCACCACATCATGAACCATCCCGGCTACGAATATTCGCTGGCCGATTTTCAGAAAGACCTCGGCGACGGCCATCGCGTGACGAGCTCGGTGCTGGTCGAGGCCGGCGCTTTCTTCCGCACCGCCGGCCCCGATCATCTGCGCCCGGTCGGCGAGGTCGAATTCGCCGTCGATCTGCAGAAGCAGACCGAGGGCAAGCCGACCGCGGTGGCGAAGGCGATCGTCGCCTATGCCGATCTCACCCGCGGCGACCAGGTCGGCGAGCTGCTCGACGCGCATTTCGAGGCGAGCGCCGGGAGCTTGCGCGGCGTGCGCCAGAACGCAACGCGCGATGCCAGCCCGCTGCTGCATTCGGGCTATCATGAAGCGGGGCCCGAGCTTTACGAGCGCGCCGACTTTCGTGCCGGCGCCGCCGAGCTGGCCAAGCGGGGCCTGTCATTCGACGGCTGGCAATTTTATCACCAGCTGCCGGCGCTGGCCGCGCTTGCCCGCGCCGTGCCCGATCTGCGCATCGTCGTCGATCATTGCGGCGGGATCGTCGGCATCGGCCCCTATGCCGGCCGGCGCGACGAAATCTTCGCCGTCTGGCGTCGCAACATCGAGGAGCTGGCGCGGTTGCCCAATGTCTGGGTCAAGCTCGGCGGCCTCGGCATGGGTATCAGCGGCTTCGAGGCGCTCGGGCCGAAGCCCCACTCGGCGGCGATCGCGGCGGCCTTCAAGCCCTATATGGAGCTGTGCATCGAAGCCTTCGGCCCGGCGCGCAGCATGTTCGAGAGCAATTTTCCGGTCGACCGCCATCTCTCGTCGTACCGGACGCTGTGGAACGCGCTGAAGCGGGTGGCTGCCGGCGCGAGCGCCGACGAGAAGAAGCTGCTGTTTCACGACAGCGCCAGCCGCTTCTATAAGCTGGGGTAATCGATCGAACTGATATTGGGCGAGGAGGATCTGTCATGGCGAAGTTCAAGCTGGTCGTCTTTTCGGATGCGGCGCCGGGCCGTGAGGATGATTACAACGACTGGTACAACAACCGGCATCTTCAGGATGTCGTCGCGGTGCCCGGTTTCACCTCGGCACAGCGGTACAAGCTCAACACGCCGATGATCGGCGCGTTCGCCACGCGCTATATGGCGATCTACGATATCGAGGCCGACAATGTCGAAGCCGCGATGGCGGCGATCGGCGCGCGCGCCGGCACCGATCAGATGGTCGTCTCCGATGCGATCGATATGGGCAGCACGACCGCCGGCTTCTTCGAGGTCGCCTCGGAGCGAGTCTATGCGCCGGGCGTCGCCGCGACCGAGGCGGCATAGCCAGGACCGTTAGCGCACTGTCGCGTCGCGATGCCGGGCGATCAGGCGGTCACCCGGCGTTGCGGCGCCTTCGCCACCAGCTTGGGCTTGGCCTCATCCGCAGCCATCGCTTCCAGCCCGAGGCAGAAGAAATGGACCTTGCCCTTGAGCTCGTCGCAGTCGGGGACGAGGTCCCAGTAGCCCATTGCCGCCTGGGGTGGTGAGAAGCCGACGATCAGGTCGATGAAATATTTTGCGATCGCCGCGGGATCCGAGATCGCGATCAGCTTGCGCTCAACCAGATCGACGAAGATTCTTTCCATTTCGCCGTAGAACACCGCCGAAGTGGTTCTGGCGATCTCGGCGGTGTGGGTTTCGAAACGCTCACCCTCGCCGACGACGAGCCGCAGGAAGCTGATCGCGCCCGGGGAATAGGCTGCGGTCCAGGCGAATTTGGCGGCGCCGTAGAGGATATCCTCCAGCGTCGTTCCCGAGGCGGTTTCGGCCGCGAGCTGTGACGCGACCAGGCTGCGCTCGAGGATGATCTGGGTGAAGACGTCCGCCTTGTTGCCGAAATGCGCGCTGATCATGCGCGGCGATACCCGCGCGAGCTTCGAGACTTCCGCGAGGCTGGTGCCGGCATAACCTTTTGTCATGAACAGCTTGGCGGCGACTTCGAGGACGCGCGCCTTGCGCTTCTCAAGATCGGACTGGGTTGGACGTCCCCGCGGTGGTTTTTTCGCTGACGGCATTACGACTCTCGATCAGGTGGAAACAGGCGCTGGCTGGGCGCCCGGATTACGCAACGTCCCGAGGCTTGAGCAGGCATTAGCGCCGTTCGCTGCAGTGCGTCAATTGCACGCAGCAACGGCAGATTACCGCGAAAAAACGAAGCGCGGGGAAGTTGTTGCCAAGTCGTCACGCATATACGGTTTACCTGTCCGACAATAAAGTCAACGCCAAATGACATTGACATAGGACCCCGCATACCATCAGAGTGCGCTCCAATAACGACCGAAAAAGGTCTGACAGGGAGGCATGGATGCCACAGCTGAAACGCTCAGTCAGGAATGCGGCGCGCCTTGTGCTCGCGGCCAGTTCTGCTTGCTTCGCCGTAGCCGCCTATGCCCAGGATCCGCCTGCCGCGGCGCCGGCTCGGGCGCCTGTCGCCAGCAGCGACAACGGCGATATCATCGTCACCGCGCAGCGGCGCTCGGAGCGACTGCGTGACGTGCCGATCTCGGTCACCGCGCTGAATGAGCAGACGCTGAGCAAGGCCGGGATCGTCAACATCACCGACCTCAACCGCGTCACCCCGGGCCTCGACCTGCCGATCTATTTCGGCTTCGTCCAATTCGCCATCCGCGGCATTTCGTCGACCACCGCCGGTCTCGGCGACAGCAGCAACGTCGCGCTCTACCTCGACGGCGTCTACCAGACGACCATGCCCGGTCAGCTGCAGGATCTCCCCGACGTTTCGCAGATCGAGGTTCTCAAGGGCCCGCAGGGAACGCTCTACGGTCAGAACGCCGTCGGCGGCGCGATCAACATCAGGACCCTGGCCCCGAGCTTCACCTGGAAGGGCAAGATCGCCGCGAGCTACGGCAGCTACAACGATCGTGCGGTGCGCGGATATGTCAGCGGCCCGCTTAGCGACAAGATCGCCTTCTCGCTCGCCGCTTCCTATCACCAGCGCCACGGCTATTTGAAAGACATCGTCAACGGCGGTCATGACTACGGCGTCAACGCCAAGCTCGTTCGCGGCAAGATTCTGTTCAAGCCGAGCGACGGTGTCTCGCTGACGCTGACCGGCTATTATTCCGACCAGAAGGACAGCAGCGGCTTCGCTGCCTCGCCGATCAACGGCAATTCGCTCGGCTACGCGCTTGCGGCCGGCTATGGGCTGACCATCCCCAAGCCGAAGAATGCACGGCAGTTCGCAATGAGCGTGCCGCCTTTCGGCCATTTCATCAACTGGGGCACCAATCTTGCCGGAGAGTTCAAGACCGGCATCGGCACGATCAGCACGACGACCGCCTATTACGGTATGAAGGAGCACAGCTTCCAGGACTCCGACATGTCGGTGGTCAACATTGGCTGGGAGGATTTTCACCTCAAGTCGAAGGTATTCATCCAGGAGGTGAACTTCGTCTCGAAGCCGATCGGACCCGTGACGATCTCCGGCGGCTTGTTCTACATGCACAAGCGCGAGGGCTATGATCCCTTCCAGGTGTTCAACATCACCTGGTCCGGGTTATTCCCCTGCGTCTGCGTGCCGCCCGCGCCGTCGACCGGCCCTGGGCCAGGCACGACTCTGTTCCCGAGCGGCGGCCTGTCGGTCATGCGGAAGGACAGCTACGCCGGCTACCTCGAGGCGGACGTGAAGGTGACCGACAACCTCACGCTGACCGGCGGTGGCCGCTACAGCTACGAGCGCCATAAATATTTCGACACGCTCGCGTTCGGCGGTCCGCTCGTTGCGAACCCGGAGAACAAGAAGGCGCACTTCAGCGACTTCAGTCCGAAGGCGGTCGCGCGCTACCGTTTCGACGACGGGACGAACCTCTATGCGTCCTACACGCAGGGCTACAAGAGCGGCTTCTTCCCGCAGACCGCCTTCCGCGATCCGGTGACGACACCGTTCAATCTGTATCGTGTGCGTCCGGAGAAGATCTACGCTTATGAGATTGGCTACAAGGGCAGGCCGCTCCCGGGCCTGAGCCTCAATCTCGCTGCCTTCCATTATGACTACAAGGATATCCAGGTCTTCCTGTACCAGCCCGGTGCCGGCGGTGGCATCTATCAGAATGCAGCCTCGGCGCGCGTCAACGGCGGCGAGTTCGAGGCCAACTGGAATGTCGGCCACGGTCTGACGATTTCCGGCGGCGGCACGATTGTCGACGCGCATTACGCGAAGTTCCCGCACGCCGCGGTGCTGATCCCCAATGTCGGCGGCGGCAATACGACGACCGACTATAACGCCAACGGCAAGCCGCTGATCCGCGCGCCGAAGTTCTCGGGCAATCTCATGGTCAACTATGAGACCCAACTCGATCCCGGCTTGTTCAGCGCCTATCTCTCGGTGCACTATAACTCCGGCTATCGCTACGATCCGTCGGGCAGTCTGAAGCAGCCGAAATATGCGGTGCTCGACTCGGAGATCTCTTTCTCGCCGAGGGGGGTCCCCGGGCTGAAGCTTTCGGTCTACGGCCGCAACCTGACCGACAAGACGTATTACGGCGGCTTCTTCTCGAGCGTCTTCGGCTTCGGCGGCCTGCTGGCGGCGCCGCGGACGTTCGGTGGCCGGGCCGAGTACACCTTCTAGCTTGGGTGTGCTCCGGTCGCTCTGGCTCGTCGTACGATGTGCGGCGAGCCAGTCGGCTTGACGGCGGGGGAGCGGAGCGGGCTAATTCTGATCAGCCTGAAAGAGAGTAACGGGAGAGCGTCATGGGCCTGTTGAACGGCAAGGCAGTCGTCATCACCGGATCGGGCAGGGGCATCGGCGCCGGCTGTGCCAGGGGCGTCGCCGCCCAGGGCGCCTCGGTTGTCGTCAACGATATCGATGCCGGTCCCGCCAATGAAACCGTCGAGGCGATCCGCGCGGCGGGCGGCAATGCCGTCGCCTGCGTTGCTGACATCACCGATTGGGACCAGGCCGGCAAGCTGATCGAAAGCTGCATCGATAATTTCGGCAAGATCGACGGTCTGGTGAACAACGCCGCCGTGCTCGATCGCTTCGAGATTTCGGACTTCAATCCGAAAACGGCGAAGTGGATGATCGACGTCAACGTCGTCGGCACGATGTATGTCGCTGGCCACGCCGTGAAGCCGATGCTCGCTCAAGGCTCGGGCTCGATCATCAACGTCGTCTCCGGCGCCCATATGGGCATGCCCGGCCTCGGTATCTACGGTGCGTCCAAGGGCGCGACGGCGTCGATGATCTACACCTGGTCGATGGAACTCGCCGGCACGGGCGTGCGGGTGAACGGGCTGTCGCCGTTCGGCGCGACGACGATCGGCCAGCGCCACAGCGACGTGCCGATCGACGAGGAGGCTAACGCCAAGCGCAATGCCGCGCTGCAGCCACCCGAGGCCAATTCGCCGGTGGTTGAATATCTGCTGTCGGACCGCGCTGCACACGTCACCGGTCAGCTGGTGCGGATCGACCGCAAGGAGATCAGCCTCTACACCCATCCGGCGCTGCTGCTGCCGCCGGCGCTCAACGATGCCTGGACCGGCGAGCGGGTTGCCGATGCGTTCGACAATGAATTCAAGGACCGGCTCGTCGCCTGTGGCGTCCTCGGCATGGAAAGCCTACCGGTAGACCTCAAGACCGGCTTCCACGCGCGCGCCAAGCAGGACGCCTGATCGGCGCGCGCGACCGGCCGCGACGGGAGAGGGCGAATGGCGGATCACAAACTGGCGGTTGTCACCGGCGCGGCCAATGGCCTGGGCCGCGCCATCGCCTTGCGGCTGGCGCAGGACGGCAATCGCATCGCCGCGGCCGATCGCGACGAGGCGGGGTTGGCGACGCTGGCCGATGTCGTCCGCCAGGCCGGCGGCGAGATTTCGACCTGGGCCGGCGACCTCACCGACACCGGTCGCATCGTCGCGATCTTCGGCGAGGTTCGCGACAAGCTCGGGCCGGTCGACATCCTTGTCAACAATGTCGGTGGCAGCATGCGCGGACAGGCAGTGCGCTTCGCCGAGAGCGACCTCAGCTCGTTTGATCACATGATCGGGCTCAACCTGCGGCCTACGGTCTGGTCCAGCCGCCAGGTGATCGACGAGATGAAGGCGCGCGGCTGGGGCCGGATCGTCAACATCACCTCGGAGGCCGCCTTTCGCGGCGCCGAGCGAATGTGGGATTATGGTGCGGCCAAGGGCGGCATCGTCACCTTCACCCGCTCTCTGGCAATCGAGGTCGGGCGCTTCGGCGTGACGGTCAACGCAGTCGGTCCGGGACTGACCCGCACCGCAGCCTATGACGCGCTGCCGCCGGAGGTGCGCGAGGTATCGGAGTCAGGAATACCGACCGGCCATCCGGGCGAGCCGGAAGACATCGCGCATGCGGTTTCCTTCTTCGCCAGCGAGGGCGCGCGCCAGGTCAATGGTCAGACGCTGCTGGTCAACGGCGGCACCTGGCTGAACTAGCTTTGGAGTGATCGCGTGATGGTGAAACTCGGCACGATCTATCCGCAGATCGAATTGGGCGGCGATCCCGCCGCGCTCGACCGCTACGCGCGGTCGGTTGAGCAGATGGGTTACGACCATCTGCTGATGTACGATCATGTCGTCGGCGCGGTGCACGAAGGTCGCGAACCGAAGTTGATGGGCCCCTATACCGATCAGAATCCGTTTCACGATCCGCTCGTTGCCTTCGGCTATCTCGCCGGCATTACCAAGCGGATCGAGTTGCACACCGGCGTGCTGATCCTGCCGCAACGCCAGACCGTGCTGGTCGCCAAGCAGGCGACCGACGTCGACCTGCTGTCCGGCGGCCGGTTGCGGCTCGGCGTTGGCAGCGGCTGGAACTATGTCGAATATCAGGCGCTCGGCGAAGACTTCCATACCCGCGGCAAGAAGCTCGACGAGCAGATTCCCTATCTCCGCCGGTTGTGGTCGGAGCCCGTGATCAGCTTCGAGGGGACGTTCCACCGCATCGACCGCGGCAACATCGTCCCGCGGCCCAGGCGCCAGATCCCGATCTACGGCGGCGGCTTCGTCGAGGCCGCCTTTGCGCGCGCGGCGCGACTGGCTGACGGCTTCATATTCGTCATGAGCGTCGGCGATCCGCTCGCCGGCTGGACCCGTGTCCAGGAGCTGCTGCGCGAGAACGGCCGCCCAGTCGAGGGGTTCGGCGCGCAATTCTTCATGACGCCGAGCGCAAGCAATCCATTCGAGATTCCGCAGCTTGCGGAAATGGCGGTGCGGTTGCGCGACGCCGGCGCGACCGACCTTAGCATCGGCACGATGGATCGCGGCTTTGCCACCGTCGACCAGCACATCGACTTTCTCGCCGATGCGCGGGAGAAGGTGCTCGCCGCGTTGCGCTGATCGCGCTCGCTACCGCGTGGCGGCGTCCCACAGGAGCGGCAATGCGGTCACCGCGAAAACAATGCCGGTGCGATAGGCCGGCGGGCTTTCCGGATCGAGCCGCACGTTCGGCAGGCGCTTCAGCCATTCCTCGAGGAAGGTGATCATCTCGATCCGCGCGAGATGCGAGCCGACGCAGCGGTGCGGGCCGCTGATGAAGGTCATGTGGGCCTTGTTGTCGCGGTCGAGGTCGAACTTGCTGGCGTCCTGAAAGGCGGTCGGGTCGAGATTGCCGAGCGCGAGATAGAGCCCGACCCGCTCGCCCTGCTTGAGCGTGACGCCGTGAAATTCGCTGTCGCGCGCAACCCGGCGAACCGGGAAGACGACCGAGAAGCGCCGCAGGAACTCCTCGACGGCCTCGGGGATCAGTGACGGATCGGCGCGCAGCCGGTGCTGCAATTCCGGATTGCGCGCGAGATACTCCATGCTGAAGCTGAGCGAGTTGACCACCGTGTCGAGCCCGGCGCCCATCAGCAGAATGCAGATGCCCTCGAGCTCCTCGATGGTGAACGGCCGGCCGTCGATCTGCGCGCTGGTGAGATCGCCGATCAGATCGTCCTTCGGCCTGACGCGCCGCTCCTCGATCAGCGGGCGCGACATCGCCGCGATGTTGCGATAGGCCGTCGTCCGCTTCTCGACGACGTTCTGAGTCATCCACGCGACCCATTCGCGGAACTCGTGATAGCGCGCGAGATCAAGGCCCATCATCTTCATGAAGATGGTGATCGGCAGCGGCTCGGCGATCGCCTCGAGGAAATCGCAGCGCCCGTCGCGCGCAACCGAGTCGATCAGCTCGATGGTGAGCGCGCGGATGTCCTTGGCGAGCGCATCCATCTTGGCCGGCGCGAAAGCCCGCATCAGCGGCATGCGATATTTCGCGTGCTCGGGCGGATCGGTGTTGATCGGCGGATAGAAGGCTTCCTGCTCGACCGGCACCGGCGGAAAGGAGGCGTGGACGCTCGAGAAGATCTCGGGCGTGCGTGCCGCCTCGAACAGCAGCTCATGGTCGGTGATGAACCAGTGGCCGCCGTTGCGCGGCGTCCAGTAGATGCCGAGCCCGACCTCGTCGCGCAGCCCGATCAGCGCGTCATAGGGATGCGGCGTCCGCGCGTAGCGCGGGTCGTGGAAGAAGTCGAAATCGACCACGCGGGCGGGGTCGATATGAGCCGGGATATCGTACCCGGCAGTCGCGGCCAGTCCGGTCATCGACCTTCTCCCAGCGTCACTTGGCGCGCCTGTTCTGACGCGATCGCGAGGCTAGCCTAGTTTTGCCGGCCTCAGAAGATGTTCCGCCCGACATCCGCGATCACGTAGAAGCAGCGCGAGTCCACTGGCCCGGCAGGCCGACAGGGAGCTGCTCCATGCCCGCGTCGCCGCAGGGGACGAGCCAGTCCTTGAACTCCCTGGCGAAGGCGTCCGCGAGCGCTTCGGCGGTCCATTCGGACCGCACCGCCGGCGGGACCATCAGCGCCGGATGGGCGTAAAGATAAACCTCCCGGCCGCGGATCAGGATCATCTGGCCGTTCACCCCCGAGGCGGCATCGGACAGTAGATATTCGACCACTGGCGAATTGGCTTCGGGGCGCGGGAAGGCGGCGTGGACCTGCTTCGCCTGCTCCTCGTCGTCGAAACTCGCCAGCACCATCCGCGTCGCGCCGAACGGCGACAGCGCATTGACCCGGACGCCGCTGCCGGCGAGTTCCATCGCCCAGGTGTAGACCAGCGAGGCGACCGCACCCTTGGTCGCGGCGTAGATGCCATAGGGCGGTGAGCCCATGTGCGTGTTCGAGGTCAGGTTGACGATCGAGCCCGAACCTTGCGCCAGCATCGGCTTGATTGCGCGCGCAGCGCAGTTGAGCGTGCCGATCACGTTGACGTCGACCAGCGCGCGCGCCACCGCCGGGTCATATTGGTCCAGCCGGCTGCGATGGAACAGCGCGGCATTGTTGACCAGCCCGTCGATCGTGCCAAAGGCGGCGATGCAGCGGTCGATCAGCGCGCCGGCCTGGTCCCAATCGGTGATGTCCGCGACGCAGGCGACGGCGCTGCCGCCTGCCGCGGTGATCGCCGCGACGGTCTCCTCGGCGAGCTCGGCATCGACGTCGTTCACCACGACCGACGCGCCCTGGCGCGCCACGCCTTTGGCGCAGGCGGCGCCGATGCCGCGACCCGAGCCGGTGATGATGACCGCCTTGCCCTGCAACATCGCCATGATGTCTCTCCAAAATGAAAAGGCCGGGCGGTGACCCGCCCGGCCTTAATCTAGCTCAGATGCGTCGCGCGCCGATCAGAACTTCAGCTCGACCGTGCCGGAGATGATCCGCGGCGGGCCGGGGACATAGACCGTGCCAGCCACATAGCCATTGCCGAAACCGGTGCCATAAGCCTTGTAGAGCTTGTTGAAGAGATTGCGCACGCTGACATAGGCGCCGATCTTGTGGTCGGCGGTGCGGAAGCCGGCGCGCAGATTGACCAGCGCATATCCCTTCTGAGCGAGCGTCGGCTCATCGGTCAGGTCGTTGTAGTACTTGCTCATGTAGGAGGCGAGCACGGAGCCGACGAAGTTATAATTGTCGGTCACCGGCACATCGAGATTGGCGGTCAGGCTCCCCTGCCACTTCGACGAGAAGGGCATGGTGTTGCCGCTCACATCGAACGGACCGACACCCAATGTCGGGAAGCCACTGGTCTTGAAGTTGGTGTACTTGGCGTTGAGGTAGCCCATGTTGGCAGTCAGGTTGAACACCTTGTTGGGCTGCCAGACGATCGCCGCCTCGCCGCCGTAGGTCCGCGCCTTCTTGGCGTTGAAGTAGACCAGCTGAATGATGCCGGCCGTACCGCCGCGCGTCGTCTGAAGATCCTTGTAGTTGTTGTAGAACACGGCGGCGGTCAGCTGGACCTTGCGATCCATCAGGTTGGTGCGGACGCCGATCTCGTAGGTGTCGACGATTTCCGGCTTGAAGATGTTCGGCTGACCACCGGGAATCTGCGCCGGATGGACGACCGGGTTGACGCCACCGGTCTTCACGCCGCGGGCCCAGCGCGCATAGATGTTGCCGCCGCTTGGCAGGGCGTAGCTGAGCGTCGCCGCCGGCAGGAATTTGTGGACGCCGCCGGTCGAGACCGTCGCCGCCGCAACCGGCAGGAATGCGGTGCCGCCCAATACGCCGGTCGGAAGCAACACGGTCTGGGCCGGGAAGAGGCCATCCTTGACCTCGCTGATATAGCGCAGCGAGGCGATGATCTTCAGCTGATCGGTGATGTTGTACTCGCCCTGGCCGTAGCCGGAGAAGGCGTTGGTCTTGACGAAGGAGACCTGAGCGAAGGGATTGGGAATGCCCAGGCTTTGCAGCAGCGAGTCTTCGCGGCTCTTGTCGTGGAAGTAGGTCGCGCCGGCCAGCCAGCGGAACGGCCCGCTACCGGTCGAAACCATCCGGATTTCCTGATACACGCCACGGCGATGAACCGGCGTATCGAAGCCGGAAATCGGCACGTTGGCCGCACCAATGTCGCCGCGGAAGTGGTTGGCGTTCCAGCGGAAGCTGGTGATCGACGTGAGCGTGAAGCCGGGCATGTCGATGTCGGCATGGGCGGATGCGCCATAGTCCTTCACGCCGGTGTTCATCGCGATCGCGGCAAAGGTGTCGTACTTCGATTTCTTCAGGTTGTTCGGGAAGACATAGCCGATCGGCAGCACCGCGTTCGGCTGGCCGAAGCCGCCGAAGGCGGTCGGGAAGCCGAGCAGGAAGGCATAGGTGCCATAGGGTTTTACCTGCTGCGATTCCGGCTCGGTCCAGCCGACGCCGTTGGCATCGTTGCGGCGGTTGTAATCGGCCTGCAGGACGACCTTGAAGCCGTCGCCCTGGAAACCGAGCTTGGCGTCGAACGACCAGACATTCGACGTGTTCAGCTTGCTGACATGGGCGCCGGAATCGAGCAGCGAGACGAGCGCGGGATTGGCCTTGAGATAGGCCTGCTGGCCGGTATCGCCATAGGCTGCGGCCTGCGCCGGGCTGAGCGCAACGTAGCTCGCATAGGGATTCTTGATCGAGCGGTTGGGCGTGTATTCGTCGTGCGAGCGCCGCGTCGCGGTGAAGTTGAACGCGACATTGTCGTTGAGCGGCAGGTTGACGAACGCGCTCGCCTCGAATGTCCGCTTGGTGCCGTATGAAACGCTCGCCTCGGCGATGAACTTGTTGACCGGCTGGCGGGTGATGACGTTGACCACGCCGCCAGTCGCGTTGCGGCCGTAGAGGCCACCCTGCGCGCCCTTCAGCACCTCGACGCGATCGACGTTCATCAGATCGTCGACCATCGTGCCGTAAACCCGCGGGGTATCGTCGATGAAGGTCGCGACCGACGGATCGGCGCCGACCAGGATCTGGTTCCCGATGCCGCGGATGAAGATCTGCACGAAGCCGACCCCGGTCGAGGTCGCGAAGCCCGGCGTGTTGAAGCGCAGGCCGGTGATCGAGTTGATGCCGCTGGCGACGAGCGTGTCGCCCTTGACCGCGGAGATCGACAGCGGGACGGCGATCAGACTCTGCGAGCGACGTTGCGCGGTGACGATGATATCGCCGGCGCCGCCCGCGGGCGCTGGGTCGGCGCTCGCTGTAGGGGGAGGGGCCGCTGCGGGCTCGCCCTGGGCATAGGCCGCCGAAGAGGCGATCAGCGAGGCGCTGGCGAGCAGCACGCGGTAAGCTACTTTGTTCATTGGAACCTCCCCGTTGCCGAGTCGGCGCAGGTCATCGCTCGCGCGCCGATGGTCGTGATTGCTTTGCCCGCACGACTAGAGGAGAGGAACATTAATGGCAACGGCCTTTGACATTGCGAGCGGCGGTCGCGCAGGTTAAGCTGCGTTTGTCGAAGCGCGTTGCAAATTGAACACATAGGCCAGCGCTATTCGGTGGGATTTCCTCCGCATTTGCGGACAATTCGCCGAACCGCGGCGGACGGCGCCCAGCTTATGGACATCCGCGCCGAAGGGTCCGATTGCTGGCGCAAAGAGGCAAGCGGAGAGAGAGGTTATGACCGCAGTCATCGGCCGGCTCGGCTATATCCGACCGATCGCGGAGGTCGTCTTCAGCCACCCGTCGTGCAACCCCGAGCTGGACAATCTCGACTGGGACTGGCGCGACGTCGAAATCGGCGATGCGCGCAAGGCGGATGGCGTCGGCTGCACGCTGGAACGCCACGGCTTCACGACCCTGCCGCACCCGACTGCGGTGACGAATTGGGAAGGGACCGGCTGGCAGCCCCAGTTCGAGCAGGAAGCGATCGCGATGGTCCAGAATGCGACCGGCGCCGCCAAGGTGGTCGTGTCGCATTACTCCTTCCTGCCGCGCAGCACGCGTTTCGCGGCGGAGGGCGGGCCGCTCGGATTTTGCCACAATGACTACACCGGCGGCAGCGCGGCCCGGCATATCGCCAAGGATTGTCCCGATCTCGCGCCCGACTTCCTCGGCAAGCGCTTCGCGATCTACAATCTGTGGCATCTCATCTCGCCACCGCCGCAGAGCGTCCCGCTGGCGCTGTGCGATGCGACGACGGTGGCAATCGCCGATCTGATTCCGGCCGAGGCGCGCGCCGGCACCAGGGAAAAGCCGTTCGTCTTCGGCGAGAACTCGATGTTCCGCTACAGCCCGCGCCATCGCTGGTACTATTATCCCGATCTGCGCAACGACGAGACGTTGGTTTGGTGCGGCTATGACTCCGATCCGCGATTTCCCTCGATCGTGCCGCATGCGGCGTTCAAGGATCCGAACGTCACCGATCCGAATGCCGAGCGCACCAATGTCCACGGCGCGGTCTACGCATTCTTCGACTAGAGACGAGTTTCCGGGAGTGTAAGGATGTCCGAACCGGTCTACGCGCCGCTGGGCTATGTCGCGCCGATGCCGGTCTATCCGAAGTCGGCGCCGGTGCCGTCGCGCAACGAGATGAAATACGACTTCCGCGTGATGCCGATTCATGACGGCCGCGCCATTCCCGGCGGCGCAACGCTGGCGAAGAACGGCTTCACCTGCGTGCGCCATCCGATGACGCCGGTCGACTTCGACGCCGGCGTTGCCTGGGAGCAGCGCTTCCTCGAGGAGATCATCGACTACATCAAGGAGATGACCGGGCAGAGCGACGTCGTCGCCAATCACGCCGCGCCGCGCAGCACCCGTTTCAAGGATAGCGACGGCACGATCGATTTCGTCCACAATGACTACACCGGCGGCAGCATCGGCATCTTCATCAACGAGCTGGATCCGGCGCGGGCGGAGCAGCGGCTGGCGAAACGCTTCGCGGTCTACAACGTCTGGCGGATGGTGTCGCAGCCGCCGCAGAGCCGGCCGATCGCGCTGTGCGATCCCGGCAGCATCAGGATCGCCGACGGGGTCCCGAGCCAGACCTATTATTCCGGCGAGCGCTACGAGGAGAATTTCCTGCTGCGCTACAATCCGGCGCATCGCTGGTATTACTTTCCCGACATGACGCCCGACGAGATGCTGATCTGGACGGGCTATGACTCCGATCCCTCGATGCCCTCGATCGTGCCGCACGGCGCCTTCGACAATCCGAACTGCACAGACCCCAACGCAATCCGCAGCAACATCGACACGCGCGTCTACGTCTTCTTCGACAATTGAGCGATCGCGCGCACGCCGGCGTGCGCGATCGCTCTGCAACGACAGCTTAAGGGAGAGCATGCATGGCCGAGGACGCATTCACCGCCGAGGAGATCAAGGAGCTGCGCCAGCTGCTCGAGATCGAGAAGATCAGGAAGGTGAAGAACCTCTATTCGCATCTGATGGACAGCCGTCAGCTCGAGGCGATGATGGAGCTCTATACCGAGGATGCGATCGGCGAATGGGGCCCGTCGGGCACCTGCCATGGCCGCGCCGAGATCCTTGCCTCGCTGAGGAAGTCCTATGAGGGCCGGCCGCCCTACGCCGGGCTGCACTTCACGACCAACATGTGGGTCGAGCTGACCGGCCCGACCACCGCGATCGCGCGGACCTATCTCCACGATGTCATCACCGGGGTCCACGATCCCCGGACCAATCCGGTGATCTGGTTCGCGATCTACGACGAGGACTTCAAAAAGGTCGGCAAGGATTGGCAGATCAGCCGCAGCCGCATCCAATTCCTCTGGCCGAGCTGGCATGCCTATGAGGACTTCCCGCGGCCGATGACCGCGGCGGCCTAGCTCGCCGCCGTGGAGAGCGCAGCCCTCGCCGAATGGCGGCGGCACTGGCCGCTGGTCCTCGCCGCCTCGCTTGGCTACGCCGTCGTCGCGATCCCGACGATGACGCTCGGCGCCTTCATGGCGCCGCTCGAGGCCGCCTTCCGCTGGAGCCGGGCCGAGCTGACCGCCGGGCTGATCATCCAGGCGCTGGTCGGGCTGGTCAGCCAGCCGATCGTCGGCCGGATGATCGACCGGTGGGGGCCGCGCCGGATCGGTCTGGTCGGGTTGGTCGCCTGCGGCTGCGCCTTCGCCCTGTTCAGCACGATGGACGGCTCGGTGGCGATGTGGCTGCTGTTGTGGGTCGTGGTTTCGATCGCGGTTCAGCTGATCCTGTCGCCGGTGTGGACGGCGGCGGTGTCGAGCGAGTTTGAGTCCGGGCGCGGCCTGGCGATCGCGATCACCCTGTCGGGCGGCGCGATCGTCACGCTCACCGCGCCGGTCCTTGCCGCAATGCTGATCGAGCGGCAGGGCTGGCGGGTCGCTTATGTCATTCTCGGCCTGGCGCCGGCGGCCTTCGTGCTGGTGCTCTGCTATTTTCTCTTCTTCAGCCGCAAGGACCGGCAGCGGATCAGCAAGGATCCTGCGGCCGCAATTCCCGAAGCCGGGCTGTCGGCGTATGAGGGGCTGCGCTCGCCCGTCCTCTACAAGCTGATCCTGGCGACGATCATCGGCAATCCGATGGTCATCGGCGTGATGATCCACGTCATCCCGATCACCAGCACCACCGGCCTCAGCGTCAAGGAGGCCGCGCTGGTCGCCGGCAGCCTCGGCCTCTCCAGCGTGCTCGGCAAGATCTTCATGGGGCTGCTGATCAAGCGCGTGCCCGGGCATATCCTGGCCGCCGCCAACATGGCGCTGCCGATCGCCGGCGCGCTGATGCTGATGCAGCCGAGCGACTCGCTGATGCTGAGGACCGTCGCGATCACCTTTTTCGGCATTTCGTCAGGGGCGCAGACGGCGCTGCAGATCTATCTGGCGAGTCGGCATTTCGGCTTGCGCGCGTTCGGCACGCTCGTCAGCCTGATCGCCATGACCTTTACCATCACCACCGGCATTGGACCGTTTCTGGCGGGTTACCTGTTCGATCTTGCCGGCGACTATCATTTGCTGCTGATGCTCACCATTCCTGCGGCGGTCCTGGGCAGCGTGATTCTGCTCTGGATTGGCCGCTATCCC
>JADMIO010809312.1_pt1 | contig 47512 bp, 55 predicted proteins | sample 8958161 | NCBI WGS metagenome assembly JADMIO01 (sample SAMN16585339, study PRJNA669376) | soil metagenome | isolation source: Crop rotation soil | place: USA: Cullars Rotation, Alabama | collected 2011
GGCCGCGACTTCAAGTCACGTGAATTCCAAGCTTCGGATCCCACTGTGCTGGAAAGGTCGAAAGCTTTGGCGTAATCCGCGCCGAGATTGCGCGGCGCCATCATGCCGCACAACAGCACCTCGATCCTGCGCTCGCGCAACTGGGCGACGATCTTGCCGAGCGCTTCCCGCGTCACCTTCGGATCGATCGCGCGCAACGCGTCGTTCGCGCCAAGCTCGACGATCACGGCGTCGGCGTCCTGCGGCACCGACCAGTCGAGCCGCGACAATCCTCCCGAGGAGGTGTCGCCCGAGACGCCCGCATCGACGATCTCGGCCTTGATGCCCTTCGCGTCCAGCGCCTTTTGAAGCCGCGCCGGAAAGGCGTCCTGCGCCGGCAGCCCAAGCCCCGTGGTCAGCGAATCCCCGAGCGCAACGATCTTCACCGGCCGGTCGGCCGCCTTGATTTCGGCCGGTGCTGCTGCGACCAACAGCGCCGCAATCACTATCTGGACCGCCGCGCGCAGCCCCCCATATGAACGCGGCGGGCGGGCGAGCGGGCGCATCGGAAAAATCAAACGCATGAAAGAACCTCTGGCGCCAAATGCGGCGATTGCGCTGCGCGGGCTGAACCTGTCGCTCGGCCGGGGCGCGGCGCGCGTGCATATCCTGAAAGACATCGACCTTCATATAGGCAAGGCCGAGGCGGTCGGCCTCATCGGTCCATCCGGCTCCGGTAAATCGACGCTGCTGATGGTGATGGCGGGGCTGGAGCGCGCCGATTCCGGCTCGGTTCATGTCGCCGGCGCCGATCTGCTCGCGCTGCCGGAAAACGCGCTCGCGCGCTTTCGCGGGCGCAATATCGGCATCGTGTTTCAGTCCTTCCATCTCATCCCGACCATGACCGCAATCGAGAATGTCGCGGTGCCGCTCGAATTGTCGGGCGAGACGCGCGCATTCGAGCTTGCCGCGAAAGAACTTGCCGCGGTGGGCCTGGGCGCGCGGCTGCATCATTATCCCGCGCAGCTTTCCGGCGGGGAGCAGCAGCGCGTCGCGCTCGCCCGCGCGCTCGCGCCCGATCCCTCGATCCTGATCGCTGACGAGCCGACCGGAAATCTCGACGAAGGCACCGGACGGCAGATCATCGATCTGCTGTTCGCCGGGCAACGCGAGCGCGGCAAGACGCTCGTGCTCGTGACGCACGATCCCGCGCTCGCCGCGCGCTGCGGGCGCGTGGTGCGGCTGCGCTCTGGCCGGATCGACGAAACGCCGGCCCGCGCCGCGGCGAGTGCCTGACATGCATGCGCATGCGCCATCAGCCGCCGCATCGTCATTCTGGGGCCTGCCGTTGCGTTTCGCGCTGCGCGAATTGCGCGGCGGCATCCGCGGCTTCTACGTGTTCGTCGGCTGCATCACGCTCGGCGTCATGGCGATCTCGGGGATCGGCTCGATCGCGGAAAGCCTGACCGGCGGCCTCGCGCGCGAAGGCCGCACCATCCTCGGCGGCGACGTCGCGTTTTCGCTGAGCCAGCGTGAAGTGACCGCACCCGAACGCGATTTCCTCGGTTCGCGCGGGCAGGTGTCGCTTGCCGAAACGATGCGTGCGATGGCGCGTGCGCAAAATGGCGGCACCGCGCTGGTCGAGCTGAAAGCGGTCGATCGCGCGTATCCGCTCTACGGTGCGCTCACGCTCGATCCGGCGATACCGCTCGCCGATACGCTGGCGCCGCGCGACGGTGTTTTCGGCGCGGCCGCGGATCCGGCGCTGCTCAGCCGCCTCGACCTGACCCCCGGCGCACGCATCAGCGTCGGCAACGCGCAGATCGAAATCCGAGCGTCGATCGCAACCGAACCCGACCGGCTTGCCGGCGGCATCGGCTTCGGGCCGCGCCTCCTCGTCAGCGACGAAGCCCTGCGCGCGACGGGACTCATCCAGCCGGGCAGCCTGATCCGCTACCATTATCGCGTGCGACTGCCCGCCAACGACGCAAACGACGGCGCCGTGAGCGCGCTCGTGTCGGCCGCGGAGAAGCAGCATCCGGAAGCGGGCTGGGAAATCCGCAGCCGCAGCAATGCATCGCCGCAGCTCGAGCGCAATGTCGAGCGCTTCACGCAATACCTCACGCTGGTCGGGCTCACCGCCTTGCTCGTCGGCGGGGTCGGCGTCGCCAATGCGGTGCGCAGCCACATCGAGCGCAAGCGCCCCGTGATCGCGGCGATGAAGTCCTTCGGCGCGACCGGATACCGGGTGTTCGCGATCTACCTCACGCAGGTGATGCTTCTCGCCGTGATCGGCGCGTTGATCGGCATCGCGCTCGGGGCGGCGCTTCCTTTTGCCTTGAGTTATCTGTTCGGCCATCTCCTGCCTCTGCCGATCGATCCCGCGATCCAGCCCGGCCAGCTCGCGCTCGCGCTGCTCTACGGCCTGATGACCGCGCTCGCCTTCGCGCTCTGGCCGCTCGGGCGCACGCACGACATTCCCGCCTCCGCGCTGTTTCGCGATCAGGTCGAGACGGGACAACGCTGGCCGCGCTGGTTCTACGTCGCGGCGACCGCCGCGGCCGCGCTGGCACTCGGCGCGATCGCCGTGCTGCTCGCCTATGACCGCAAGATCGCGATCATCTTCATCGCCTCTGCCGCCGCGACCTTCCTCGCGCTGCGAATGATCGCGCTTGTCATCATGGCGGTCGCGCGCAGGCTTCCCCATTCCAAGATCGCTGCGCTGCGGCTCGCGGTCGCGAACGTGCACCGTCCCGGCGCGCTGACGCCGACCATCGTGATGTCGCTTGGGCTCGGCATCGCGCTGCTCGTCACCGTGATCGAGATCGACGGTAACCTGCGGCGGCAATTCGTGTCGGCCTTGCCCGAGAAAGCGCCTTCGTTCTTTTTCGTGGACATCCAGTCGAACGACGTCGAGCGGTTCGACGATTTCCTGAAAGCGCAGGCGCCGGCAACGAAAATCGAGCACGCGCCGATGCTGCGCGGGCGCATCGTGTCCGCGCGCGGCATCGCTGCGCAGGATTTGAAGTCCTCGCCCGATGCCACCTGGGCGCTGCAGGGCGACCGCGGGATCACCTACACCGCCGAACTTCCCGAAGGCTCGCGCATTGTCGCTGGAGAACGGTGGAAGCCGGATTATTCGGGCCCGCCGCTTCTCTCCATCGAAACAAAGATCGCCGCGGGCCTCGGCCTGAAGGTCGGCGATCCCGTCACCGTCAACGTGCTCGGGCGCAACGTCACCGCGACCATTGCCAACATGCGCGCGGTCGACTGGCAAAGTCTCGGCATCAATTTCGTGCTGGTATTCTCGCCGAACGCCTTCCGCGGCGCGCCGCATACCTACATCGCGACGCTGACCTATCCCGACGGCGCGACGCAGGCGCAGGAAACGGCGCTCCTGCGGCAGGCGGCGCAGGCGTTTCCCGCGGTGACCGCCGTGAGGGTGAAGGACGCACTCGATTCGGTCGCGGGCATCGTCGCGAGCCTGATCCAGGCGGTGCGCGGCGCGAGCATGGTGACGCTCCTTGCCGCCATGATGGTGCTCGCTGGCGCGCTCGCGGCGAGCCATCACCACCGTGTTTACGACGCGGTTATCTTGAAGACGCTCGGCGCGACCCGGCGGCAATTGCTGACCGCCTATGCGCTGGAATATGCGCTGCTCGGGGCGGTCACCGCCCTGTTCGGGGTGGCGGCAGGCTCTGCCGCCGGATGGATGGTGACGACGCAGGTCATGAACCTACCGTTTACATGGCTGGCCGCGCCCGCAATCGGCACCGCGATCGCGGCCGTGGTCGTGACGGTCGGTTTGGGGCTGATCGGCACGGTCGGGGCGCTGAGCCAGAAGCCGGCGTCGGTGCTCAGAAATCTCTAGAGATTTGCGACAATCAGCCGCGACCTGATTCGAAACCGCGACGATCCGACCCGATTAAATTCAGCGCGATCTGGTGTAATTTCCGGTCAACGCTGGCGGGGCGACAACCGCTCAGCTTCTATTTTTTGAAACATGGAGTTCGCCATGTCGAACTTTGAGCGTAACGCGGCCAGTCCTTTCGAAACCAGCGCGGGACGCGTCGGCGCGGCAGTCGATGCCGGCCTGCGCGCCTACATGCTGCACATCTACAATTACATGGCGCTCGGCCTCGCGATCACCGGCTGCGCCGCACTCGGCATCTATCTCGTATCGGTGACCGGCGACGCGTCCGCCGCGGCACGCGTGATGCGCAACGGCGCGCAGGTCGCGGCGCAGATCCGCGGTGGGCAATATCTCACGCCGATCGGCTACGCGATGTTCGTGAGCCCGCTGAAATGGGCGGTCATCCTCGCGCCACTCGCGCTTGTTTTCGTGCTGAGCTTCGGCATCGAACGGCTGAAGCCCGCGACCGCCCAGATCCTGTTCTGGATCTACGCCGCGCTCGTCGGGCTGTCGCTCGGCGCGATCTTCATGGTGTACACCCACGCCTCGATCACGCGGGTGTTCTTCATCACCGCGGCGGCGTTCGGCGCGCTCAGCCTTTACGGCTACAGCACCTCCCGCGACCTCTCCGGCTTCCGCGCGTTCCTGATCATGGGCCTGTTCGGCGTGATCATCGCCGCGCTGGTCAACGTGTTCCTGCAGGCGCCAGTGCTGCAATTCGTGATCTCGATCGTCGGCGTGCTGGTCTTCGCGGGCCTCACCGCCTACGACACGCAACGGCTGAAGAACGAATACATCTACGGCGCGCTTGAAGGAGAGGTGGCCGAGCGCTCGGCGATCCTCGGCGCGCTGTCGCTGTATCTGAACTTCATCAACCTGTTCACGCTGCTGCTGAACCTGCTTGGCACACGCGAAGAGTAACCGCGCACCTTACGCAGAATTAACCTGACGCGCCGCCCAGGGGGCGGCGCGTTAACGCATGGGCCCACCCCTCCCTAGAAAAGGGGGTTCTCCCGCACTAGATTCCGGCCATCCCGGCAGGCGGCTTCGGCCGCCGCCGACCGGCCCGGCGGTATCCCCGGGCAGAGAGAGGAAACTTCCATGTCGGACTTCGACCGGAACGTAACGGCCGCGCGTAGCGGCTATGGCGCCGGCCAGGCCGTCGCCGTCGATGCGGGTCTGCGCGCCTACATGATCCGCGTCTACAACTACATGGCTTCGGCAGTGGCGCTCACCGGCGTCGCGGCCTGGTTTACCTTCCAGGCGGCGACCGTGCAGAACGCGGCGGGCGCGCTGAGCCTGACGCCGTTCGGCCAGACGATCTATGGCGGGCCGATGATGATCGTGCTCGTGCTGGCGACGCTCGGCATCGTCTTCTTCATGAGCTTCCGCATCCACACCCTGCAGGTGTCGACGGCGTTCGGGTTGTTCTTCCTGTATGCCGCGCTGCTCGGCGTGATGCTGTCGTCGGTCTTCCTGACCTACACGCACGGCTCGATCGCCCGCGTGTTCTTCATCTCGGCGGCGTCGTTCGGCGCGTTGAGCCTCTACGGCTACACCACGCAGCGCGACCTGTCGGCCTTCGGCTCGTTCCTGATCATGGGGCTGTTCGGGATCATCCTCGCCTCGCTGGTGAACATCTGGTTTGCCAGCTCGGCGCTGAATTTCGCGATCTCGGTGATCGGCGTGCTGGTCTTCGCGGGCCTCACCGCCTGGGACACGCAGAAGATCAAGGAGATGTATGACGTCAACGACGACGGCACCGTGTCCGGCCGCAAGGCGATCATGGGCGCGCTGTCGCTCTATCTCGACTTCATCAACCTGTTCCTGATGCTGCTGCGCCTGTTCGGCGACCGCCGCTAAGGGAAGGCAAAGCCTGGAATGCGAACGCCCCGGCTTGCCGCCGGGGCGTTTTCTTTTGCATCATCGCGCTCCGCACGATGACTGTTATTCGCCCCGCCACTCCCGCCGACATTCCCGCTATCACGCGCATCTACGCGCATGCAGTCACGCATGGCACGGCGTCGTTCGAACTCGAGCCGCCGAGCGAACAGGACATGGCACAGCGCCAGAAGGCGCTGCTCGATGGCGGCTTTCCTTACATCGTCGCCACGATCGACGGCGCGGTCGCGGGCTACGCCTATGCCGGCGCCTACCGCACGCGCCCGGCCTACCGTTTCAGTGTCGAGGATTCGGTCTATGTCGATCCGGCGATGCAGCGGCGCGGGCTCGGCCGCATCCTTCTCGCTGCGCTGATCGACGAGGCGGAGAAACGCGGCTTCCGTCAGATGATCGCGGTGATCGGAGATTCGGCGCAGGCGCCGTCGATCGAACTGCACCGCGCGCTCGGTTTCGAATGGATCGGGCCGATCAGGAATGTCGGCTTCAAGCACGGCAAGTGGCTGGACACCGTGCTGATGCAGCGGGCGCTCGGCGAGGGCGCGACGACAAGTCCCTAAGCGACGACGCTCAGCGATTTATCCAGCACGCGCAGCACACGGTCGAGCTCGTGCCCGCGCCGCATCACCATGCCGCCGGGCGCGATGACGCTGTAGGCGCCCTGCTTGCGCGCGAGCTTCGGATTTTTCTCGATGCGGTAGAGCGGCATTTCGGAGGCGCGGCGGAATACGGAAAACACCGCGCGGTCCTTGAGGAAGTCGATCGCGTAGTCGCGCCATTCGCCAGCGGCGACCTTGCGGCCATAGAGGTTGAGGATGCGGTCGAGTTCGCGCCGCTCGAAGGTAACCTGATGGGCGGGAGCGAAGGGCGAAGCATGGCCCGAATCGCCCCCTCGGGGCTGGCTGGGATCGGTTTCGCCGAACGTCATGCGGCGCCTCCTTCTTGATTGAAGCGTATGATCGCGCCGGAACGCCGCTGCGGCAAGGCCCGCGTCCGCCGCGCTCACACCCTTGGGGAAATGGTTGCGGTTGCTCGGGAAAATGCCGGCTGCGACGAAATGCGCCGGCAAAACCGCGCGCCTTCACGCTTTCGTTAAACGAACCATAAAGATGCCCCTTTTTGGTCGAGGCGGCGCCCCTATGCCCTGCGATACGAGAGCCTTAAGGCCCGGTCCTCAGGGCACCGGATTCCTCAGCCCCCCAGCCCCCCGGGGTCCAAAGGATCGGGCCAGTTTAAGTTCTGTACGGTTCAATCCCCCAACGCTTCAGGGCCGGCTTTCCAAGCCGGCCCTTTTTTTGCGCAAGATTCGCCTGCGATAATTTCAGTTCAGCGCCGTGAAGGCCGCGCCCAGCATCGAGCCCGGACCCGATGAATTGCCGGTCTGCAAAATCACTGCGGCGGCATCCACGCCGTCGGCCTTGATGTCGTCGAGCGAGACGGTCCAGCTCGCCGACTTTCCATTCCAGACGCCGACCTTCAGCCAGCGGCGGCCGACATTGTAATACGTGATGGTGTGGCCCTGGTTTTCGCCGCGCCCGATTTTCACCGGCACCGTTCGGGCCACACCGCAAATCCACACCTCGCCGCTGGGCTCGCCGTCCTTCGCGTCGGCGACCGACACCGTCAGGCGGCCGTCGCCCGCGCGCGTGAGCTGCACCGGAATCATCATCGCGCTTTGCTGCGTCTGCGCGATGGCCCGATCGATCGCACCCTTGTCGCTGCCGAGCACATGGACAGTGCCGTTGACCACGGCCTGCGGCGTGAAGACGTCGCGGTCGCCACGGCTGCGCGCATACAGGCGCTGGCGTGCCGTGTAGCCCGGACTCGCAAGCGTATCCTTCCACCCGAGATAATCCCAATAATCGACCGGCAGGCTGAGCGCGACGATGGACGGGTCGCGCGCCAGTTCACCGAGCAGCTTGTCGGCAGGCGGGCAGGACGAGCAGCCCTGGCTGGTGAAGAGCTCGACCACCGCGCGCGGCTCGGCGGCAATGGAAAAGACAGACGACATCGCGAGCGCGCCCGATCCGGCGACGAACGACAGAAATGAAACGCGGCGCATCGCACTTTCTCCCTGGGTCTTCGCCCGCGTGCCCACGCCGCCGACTTAAACGGGCGCGCACTTCACCTGCCACTCACTTCGCGGTGAGCGCCATAAGCTTTCAGTATGGGCAAAATGGCAACGCCCGCGCTGCACGCCGCGGGCGTTATCCAACGTGCGAATAGGGAACGCTGCGCGCTACGCGGCGAGGTGACGCAGCACGTATTGCAGGATGCCGCCGTTCTTGAAGTATTCGAGCTCGTCGAGCGTGTCGATACGGCAGACCAGCGGGACACGCTTGAGCGTGCCGTTGGGCGACACGATCTCGGCGATCAGTTTCTGCCGCGGCTTCAATTCGCCGTGCAGGCCGCGGATGGTGATCTGCTCGTCGCCCTTGATCCCGAGCGTCTGCCAGGACGTGCCTTCCTCGAAGACGAGCGGCATCACGCCCATTCCGATGAGGTTGGAACGATGGATGCGCTCGAACGACTGCGCGACCACAGCGCGCACGCCGAGCAGGATCGTGCCTTTCGCCGCCCAGTCGCGCGACGACCCGGTGCCGTATTCCTTCCCGGCCATCACGACGAGCGGCACCTTGTCCTGCTTGTAGCGCATCGCCGCCTCGTACATCGGCATGCGCTGCTTCGAGGGGAAATGCACCGTCACGCCGCCCTCGACGCCCGGCACCATCTGGTTCTTGATGCGGATGTTGGCGAAGGTGCCGCGCATCATCACTTCGTGGTTGCCGCGGCGCGTGCCGTACTGGTTGAAGTCGATCGGCTTCACCTTGTGCTCGACCAGATACTTGCCGGCCGGCGAATCGACCTTGATCGAACCGGCCGGAGAAATGTGGTCGGTCGTGATCGAATCGAGGAACAGCCCGAGGATACGCGCATCGACGATGTCGCTGAGCGGGGACGGGGCCTTGCGCATGCCGGTGAAATACGGCGGGTTCTGCACATAGGTCGACTTCTTGTCCCACGCATAGGTGAGGCCGCCCTTCACCGTGATCTTGCGCCAGTTCGCCTCGCCCTTGAACACGTCGGCGTATTTCTTGGCGAAGATCTGCCGCGTCACGTTCTTGCGGATGAAGGCGTCGATCTCCTTCGAGGACGGCCAGATGTCCTTGAGGAAGATCTTCTTGCCTTTCTTGTCGGTGCCGAGCGGCGTCTTGAGCAGATCGATCTGCATCGAGCCGGCGAGCGCATAGGCGACGACCAGCGGGGGCGAAGCGAGATAGTTCGCGCGCACGTCGGCGTTCACGCGCCCTTCGAAATTGCGGTTGCCCGACAGCACGGCGGCGGCGACCAGGTCGTTCTGGTTGATCGCCTTCGATATCTCCTCCGGCAGCGGGCCGGAATTGCCGATGCAGGTGGTGCAGCCGAAGCCGACGAGATTGAAACCGAGCGCGTCGAGGTCCTTCTGCAGTCCGGATTTTTCCAGATATTCCGCGACGACCTGCGAACCCGGCGCGAGCGAGGTCTTCACCCACGGCTTCACGGTCAGCCCCAAAGCGTGCGCCTTGCGCGCGAGCAGGCCCGCGCCGATCATCACGCTCGGATTGGAGGTGTTGGTGCACGACGTGATCGCGGCGATCACGACGTCGCCATGGCCGAGATCGTGCTTGCGGCCTTGCACGGGCGCGCGTTTCGCAAGCTCACCGGCCTTGCCGAATTCGTCCGTCATCGAGGCGGTGAAGCCCGCCTTCACGTCCTTGAGCGCCACGCGGTCCTGCGGGCGCTTCGGGCCTGCGAGCGCGGGCTCGACCGAAGCAAGATCGAGCTTGAGGATGTCGGTATAGACCGGCTCCGGCGTGGTCTTCACGCGGAACATGCCCTGCGCCTTCGCGTAAGCCGCGACCAGCGCGACGCGATCGTCCTTGCGGCCGGTGTCTTTGAGATATTTCAGCGTGTCGTCGTCGACCGGGAAGAAGCCGCAGGTCGCGCCGTATTCCGGCGCCATGTTGCCGATGGTCGCGCGGTCCGCGATCGATAGCGCGGCAAGGCCCGGCCCGAAGAATTCCACGAACTTACCGACCACGCCGCGCTTGCGCAGCATCTGCGTGACCATCAGCACGAGGTCGGTCGCGGTGACGCCTTCCTTCAGCTTGCCCGTGAGCTTGAAGCCGATCACCTCCGGCAGCACCATCGAGTAAGGCTGGCCGAGCATCGCAGCTTCCGCCTCGATTCCGCCGACGCCCCAGCCGAGCACAGCAAGGCCGTTGACCATCGTCGTGTGCGAATCTGTGCCGACCAGCGTGTCGGGATAGGCGACTTCCATCACCGCCGACTTGCCGTCCACCTTCACCTTGTCCTTCGCGGTCCACACCGTCTGCGACAGGTATTCGAGATTGACCTGATGGCAGATGCCGGTGCCGGGCGGCACGACGCGGAAATTGTCGAACGCCTTCTGCGCCCATTTCAGGAAGCGGTAGCGCTCCTGGTTCTGCTTGTATTCTTCCTCGACGTTCTTCTTGAACGCGGTGTTGTTGCCGAAGAAATTCACGATCACCGAGTGGTCGATCACGAGATCGACGGGAACGAGCGGGTTGATCTTCTTCGGATCGCCCCCGAGCACGCTCATCGCGTCGCGCATCGCGGCGAGATCGACCACCGCCGGCACACCGGTGAAATCCTGCATCAGCACGCGCGCGGGGCGGAACGCGATTTCGCGCTCCGACGATTTGGTCTTCAGCCAGGCCGACACCGCCTGGATGTCTTCCTTGGTGACCGTGCGTCCATCCTCGTTGCGCAGGAGATTCTCGAGCAGCACCTTCATCGAGAAAGGAAGCCGCGAGATGCCCTTCAGCCCGTTCTTCTCCGCGACCGGCAGGCTGTAATAGGCGTATGTCTTGCTGCCGACCTTGAGGGTGCGCGCACACCGGAAACTGTCGAGCGATGTCATGGAAGCCGTCCTGAGCCGTCCGCTCCACCGGGAGCAGGGCTAATTCCTTGAAATAGCTATACTTACAACCCCCGAGCGCGGCCTGTGGCGCGCCCCATAGCGATGCGGCTTATAGAGTCTTTTTTTGACCTCTGCCATACCGACGAGAATGATCGCAAAGTCCCGAAAAAACCTAATGGATGGAATGCCTTGGCCCTGTCCCGCCCGTGTGGGGAGGACCTGGTGACCGCCCTTTCCGGCCACGGTCTCGAATGCCGCCGGGGCGGGCGCACCGTCTTTTCCGGAATCGATTTCTCGCTTTCGGCGGGAGAGGCGCTCGCGGTCACTGGACCGAATGGCGCGGGGAAATCCTCGCTCCTTCGTCAGATCGCAGGTCTTCTTCCGCTTGCGGCAGGGCGCATCTCGTTCGGCGGCGCCGGCGAGCGCAGCATCGGCGAACAGGCGCACTACCTCGGTCATCTCGACGCACTGAAGACGCCGCTGTCCGTCGTGGAGAACCTGAATTTCTGGATCGATTATCTGGGAGGAGCGGTCGCGGCAAACACCGCGCTCGAACGCGTCGGCCTTGCGGAGCTTGCCGAGCTGCCGGCCGCCTTCCTCTCCGCCGGCCAGCGCCGCCGCCTGTCGCTCGCAAGATTGGCGGCGATCGCCCGTCCGCTCTGGCTGCTCGACGAACCCACGTCGTCGCTCGACGACAACGCGCAGCAGATGCTCACATCGCTGATGCGCGACCATCTCTCCGGCGGCGGAATGATCGTCGCGGCGACGCACGCTCCGCTTCCCGTTGCCGCGCGCGAGCTGCGGCTCGGAGCGCGCCGATGAAGGCGCTCGTCACCCTGTTGCGGCGCGATCTGCGCCTCGCGACGCGCGTGGGCGGCGGCGCGCTGATCGGCGTGCTGTTCTTCCTGATCGTCGTGACGCTCGTCCCGTTCGCGATCGGGCCCGATCTTGCGCTGATCAAACGCATCGGTCCTGCGATCCTGTGGCTCGGCGCGCTGCTCGCGAGCCTGCTTACGCTCGACCGCCTGGTCGCGGCCGACCGCGACGACGGCTCGCTCGACCTGATCCTGATGAGCGAGACGCCGCTCGCGCTCGCGCTCGCCTGCAAGGCGCTTGCGCACTGGATCGCGACCGGATTGCCGCTGGTCGTCGCCGCGCCGGTTCTGTCGCTGATGCTCAACCTCGACGCGCCCGCCGCGGCCGCCGTCACGCTGACGCTGCTTGCGGGAACGCCCGCGCTGACTTTTACCGGCCTGATCGGCGCAGCCCTCGCGGCGTCGCTCCGCCGTGGCGGATTACTACTGAGCGTCTTGATCCTGCCGCTCACCATCCCGGCGCTGATCTTTGGCGTGGCCGCGTCGAATGCCGCGATTGTCGACGGCGCGCCGTTCGGTCCGCCCTTCGCCATCCTGTGCGCCCTGACCTTGATCAGCACGGTCGTCGGGCCGTTCGCTGCGGCACTCGCCTTGCGGCACGCCGAAGCATAAGCCTATCGGCGGTTGTAGCGCGGTGATATGCTGCATGGCCTCGGGGGATTGCCGTGCGCGCTTTGATCATCAGCCTGTCAATCGGTGCTTTGATCGGACCGGCTTTCGCTCAATCCAGCGGCCGCACGATCAATCTCGACGCTTTCCGCGAACGCTTCAATCAGATCGATCGCAATGCTGCGGAACGGATCAATCGGCGCGGCGATGACCCTGTGCGTCCGAGCCGCGACGGTGCCGGTGCCGAACCGGTTCGCACGCCCGCAGAAGTTGGACAGGGAATAGGGTTGTGCGACACCAACCCGTCACTGCCGCAATGCCTCGACACCGCAGCTCAATAACCGCGCGGGCCCTGGACGGCCTCCTGCAAGCGGCAAAGATCGCAGGCGCTCTGACCGCTGTTCTGGGCATTCCCTACGGCGTCATTCAATACATTCAAAAAGACCACCAGAACCGCGTCGAACAATCGATCCGGTTTTTTGACAAATTCAATTCGACGCCGATGACAACGTATCGCGAGGAGATCAACAAGATCGTTTCGCAACATGCGGACAAATTGCGGGCGGCGGCGACAAGTCCGGAGACGTTGGAAAAAGCCGTTCTGGAGATGGTCAAGGACAACAGAAATCTTGAAGCCCACCTCTGGCTGGTGATGGATTTTTTCGATGGCGTGACGGTCTGCGTGGTGAACAATCTCTGCGACGCTGAAACCGTCGATCAGCTTCTCGCCGGGCGCGCGCGCGATTATTACGAGGTGTTCTACCCTTACATTCAGAGCCGCCGCGGCGGCAGGAACACGTCCAAGTTTGCGATTGGGCTGGAGACGGTGGCGACCGCCGGCCGTCGGCAAAAACAGGCCGCCAATCGCTAGCGGCCAGCGGCGGCTGCCTTCGCGATTGCAGGCGCCAGGGCCGGGAGCTATCTAGCCCGCATGCCTTGGATCGACCTCGCAAATCCGACGCGATTTCTGACGTTCGCCGAACGCGCCTTGCCGTGGATCGGCGGCGCGGCCTTGTTCGCTCTCATCGCGGGGCTTTATCTCGCCGCGGGCGCGCCGAACGACTACCAGCAGGGCGCGACCGCGAAGATCATGTTCGTGCATGTGCCGAGCGCCTGGCTCGCCATGGCGACGTGGGCGCTGATGAGCGTGGCGGGCCTCGGCACGCTGGTTTGGCGTCATCCGCTCGCCGACGTCACCGCCAAGGCCGCGACGCCGATCGGCGCGGCGTTCACACTGATCTGCCTCGTCACCGGCTCGCTGTGGGGGCGCCCGATGTGGGGCGCCTATTGGGTGTGGGACGCGCGGCTGACCTCGGTGCTCGTGCTGTTCCTGATGTATCTCGGGCTTATCGCGCTGTGGCGCACGGTGGAGGACCCCTCGCGCGCGGCGCGCGCGGCTGCGATCCTCACGCTCGTCGGCGCGCTCAACCTGCCGATCATCAAGTTCTCGGTCGAATGGTGGAACACGCTGCACCAGCCGGCTTCGGTGCTGCGGCTCGGAGGAGCTGCGATCCATCCGAGCCTGCTCACGCCGCTGCTCGTGATGGCATGCGGCTTCCTGCTTCTGTTCGTCGCGCTTCTCCTTGCCGCCATGCGCAACGAAATCTTCCGCCGCCGCATCCGCACCATCCAGATGATGCAGGCGGCAGGAGCGCACTGACATGGCCACGCACGCGTCGTTCATCATCGCGGCCTATTCGGCGGCGGCAATCGTGCTCGCGGCGCTGATCGCGTGGATCGCGCTCGACTATCGAGCACTCACGCGCAAGCTTGCCGATTACGAAAAACGCGGCCTGACGCGCGGCTCCGGCGGCGCATGAACGCCGGTGCTCCGCAACGCAGGCGGCGGCCGATTCTTGTCCTTCTGCCGCTCGCGATATTCCTCGCGCTCGCGGCACTGTTCTTTTTCCGGCTCGGCGCAGGTGATCCCGAACGCCTGCCGTCCGCGCTGATCGGCCGCCCCGCCCCGCAAACCGAACTGCCGCCCGTCGCGGGCTTGCTGCGCGATGGCGCGCCGGTGCCCGGCTTGTCGTCGCGCGAATTCGCAGGCGCGGTCAGCGTCGTGAATGTGTGGGCGTCGTGGTGCGTGCCCTGCCACGACGAGGTGCCATTCCTGGAAAAGCTCGGGCAGGACAAGCGCATCCGCCTCGTCGGCATCAATTACAAGGACCAGTCCGACAACGCGCGCCGCTTCGTCGGCCGCTACGGCAATCCGTTCGCGGCGATCGGCGCGGACGCGAACGGCCGCACGTCGATCGACTGGGGCGTTTATGGCGTGCCGGAAACCTTCGTGGTGGGGCGTGACGGCCGCATCTTCTACAAGCTGATCGGCCCGATCGGCGCGGCGAATTATGCGGCGCAGCTGATGCCTGCGATCGAGAAGGCGCTGGCCGCGCGCTAGCGCATGTTCGCGTGCGCGCAGCATTTTCAAACCTCATCCTGAGGTCGAGTTATTTCTCCGGCTCCACCCGGTACTTCACCAGCACCGGATATTGCAGCATCGCGAACACGAAGGTGAGCGGCGTCACCACGAACACCTTGAAATTCACCCACATGTCGGTCGTCTGCGTGCGCCACACGATCTCGTTCAGCACCGCGAGAACGAGAAAGAACGCGGCCCAGCGGATCGTCAGCTTGCGCCAGCCCTCGTCGGTCAGATGGAACATCGAGTCGAACACGATCTCGAGGAAGTTCTTCCCCATCAGCATGCCGCCGAACAGCGTGCCAGCAAACAACAGATAGATGATCGTCGGCTTGAGCTTGATGAACATCTCATCGTGCAGGATCAGCGTCAGCCCGCCGAACACGAGCACGATCACGGCGGAGACGATCGGCATGATCGGCCAGCGCCGGATCAGCGCATAGGACACGACAAGCGCGATCACGATCGCGCCCATGAACACCGCGGTCGCCGTGAAGATGCCGAAGCGCGAATTGGCGAAAAAGAAAAGGATCAGCGGCCCAAGATCGAGCGCGAGCTTCACCAGCGGGTTGAGTTGAGTTTTTTCCTGCACGCTTCTCTATCCATGTCCCGGGCGCAGCGCGCCTCATTCCTCGATCCCCGCAACGGCGCGCGCGAAATCCCGCGCCGTGAACGGCTCGAGGTCTTCCACTCCCTCGCCGACGCCGATGAAATGGATCGGCAATCCGAACTTCTCCGCGACCGCGACGAGCACGCCGCCGCGCGCGGTGCCGTCGAGCTTGGTCATCACGAGCCCGGTGATGCCCGCGACCTTCCGGAACGCCTCGACCTGCGACAGGGCATTCTGCCCGACCGTGGCGTCGAGCACGAGCAACGCGGCATGCGGCGCTTTGTCGTCAACCTTCGCGATGACGCGGATGACCTTTTCCAGCTCCTGCATCAACTCGGTCTTGTTCTGCAACCGTCCCGCGGTGTCGATCAGCAGCACGTCGACACCATCCGTCTTCGCGGCCGTCACCGCGTCGAAGGCGAGCCCTGCCGAATCCGCTCCCGGTTCTCGCGCGATCACTTTCGCGCCGGTGCGGTCGCCCCAGATCTTCAGTTGATCGATGGCGGCGGCGCGGAACGTGTCGCCCGCTGCGAGCATGACTTTCTTCCCTTCGTTCCGGAATTTTGCCGCGAGCTTGCCGATGGTCGTGGTCTTTCCCGAGCCGTTGACGCCCGCGACAAGAATGACGAAGGGCTTTCTCGACGCATCGATGGCGAGCGGCTGCGCGACCGGCGCGAGGATTTTCTCGACTTCGCCCGCGAGCACCGCTTTTACTTCGCCGGCGTCGATCTGCTTGTCGTAACGGCCTTCGCCCAAAGCGGATGCGACGCGCGCGGCGACATCGACGCCGAGATCGGCGCGGATCAGCGCGTCCTCGATCTCCTCGAGCATCGCCGCATCGAGCCTGCGCTTGGTGACGAGGTCGGACAGCGCGCCGCCGAGCGAGGACGACGTGCGCTTCAATCCACCGCTCAGGCGCTGCCACCAGGATTTTTGGGTGCTGTCGCTCATGGGTGCAGCCGTGATAGCCGTTTCGGCATGAAAGGCAACGACGGGGCTTTAAAGCTCACGCCCGACGACATGCTCGCGCGGCTGCTCTATCGCGACGGGCTGATGCTCGTGATCGACAAGCCGGCCGGTATCGCGGTGCATCGTGGGCCGAAGGGCGGCGCGAGCCTCGAGGATTCATTCGACGCGCTGCGCTTCGGATTGCCCCGCGCGCCCGCGCTGGCGCACAGGCTTGATCGCGAAACCTCGGGCTGCCTTGTGCTCGGGCGGCACCGCAAGGCGCTGGAGCTGCTCGGCAAGCTGTTCAAGAACGGCAAGGTGGGGAAGACCTATTGGGCGATCACCGAAGGCGGTCCCACCGAAGACGAAGGCATTATCGACATGCCGCTCGGCCGGCTCGACGAGAGCCGCGGCTGGTGGATGAAGCCCGATCCGCAGGGCCAGCCCGCGGTGACGACATGGAAGGTGACAGGACGCGGCGAGGGCGTGACTTGGCTCGCGCTGGAGCCGGTCACGGGCCGCACGCATCAGCTGCGCGTGCATTGCCAGGCGATGGGCTGGCCGATTGCCGGCGACACGATCTACGGAAACGCCCCGCGCACGGGTGGGCCGGGCCTGCAGCTTTTGTCGCGCGAAATCGTCGTGCCGATCTCGAAGAACAAGGAGCCGGTGCGCGTCACAGCGCCCGTGCCGGCGCACATGCGCGAGTGGCTTACGAAATGCGGATGGCGCGAGGAGGCGCCTGCCCCGCTTTAGGCGGACAGAGCCATTTCCGGGGGCGGAACGGCGAGCCGGCGGCGAGACTTGAGCATAGGTTCCTTACATCGGAGCGAGCCATGTTCATCGGACATTATGGACCGAGCTTCGCGGCTGCCGCCTACAAAAGAACGATCCCGCTCTGGGTTCTGTTTCTGGCAGTTCAGCTCGTTGACGTGGTCTGGGCCGTGTTCGTGCTGCTCGGACTGGAAAAAGTGCGAATCGTGCCGGGGATCACCGCCACGAACCCGTTCGATCTCTACTACATGCCGTACACACACAGCCTGCCCGGCGCGTTGTTCTGGTCGGTTCTGGCGGCGGGGGCTTACCGCTCGCTGTCGCACGATCGCGACTGGAGCGCCGGTATAATTGTTGGCGCGGCGGTCTTCTCGCACTGGATTCTCGATCTCGTGGTTCATCGGCCGGATCTGCCGCTTTACGGAGACGCGCACAAGGTTGGTTTGGCATTGTGGAACTATCCGGCGGCTGCCTTCGCGATCGAGATCGCGCTTCTGGTCGGCGGTATCGCGCTCTATCTCAGGGCAACCGGCCGACAAGACCGCGCGCATGTCTCGGCGATGGCGGCGTTTGGCGTGATCGCCGCTGCGATCCAGGCCTACGTGTTTTTCGGACCGCCGCCGGCGTCGGATCGCACATTCGCTACGACCGCGCTCGCGCTTTACGCCGTCTTCACCGCATCGGCATATTGGCTGGAGCGAAAGATAAAATTCTAGGCCGCGAGCAATTGCCGCCCGTTATGCCCGTTGATCCTTAGATCGACGAGCCTGCCCGCCTGCTCGTGCGCGGCAAGAACGACCTGCGTGAAATGCTCGGTACGGCCGGTGCCGCCCGCCTCCGTCAGCACCATACGGCGTGCGCCGATTTCCGCATCGAGATGCGCGCGCAACGCGGCGTCGCCTTTTTCGCGAAGACGCGCCGCTCGCTCTTTCACCACAGCACGGTCGAGCTGTGGCATGCGTTCGGCCGGCGTGCCGGGCCGCGGCGAGAACGGGAATACATGTAGGTGCGTCAGCCCGCATTCGTCGACGAGATCGAGCGAGCGGGAAAACATCGCCTCGTCCTCGGTGGGAAAGCCCGCGATGATGTCGGCGCCGAACACGACGTCGGGCCGCAGCCGCCTCACTTGGTCGCAGAACGCGATCGCGTCGGCGCGCGTGTGCCGCCGCTTCATGCGCTTCAGGATCAGGTCGTCGCCTGCCTGCAATGAAAGATGGAAATGCGGCATCAGCCGCTTCTCGTTCGCGATCGCGTCGAGCAGATCGTCGTCGGCTTCGACGGAATCGATCGACGACAGCCGCAGCCGGTCGAGTTCGGGTACATCGCGCAGGATGCGCTTCACTAGCGCCCCAAGTAGCGGCGTGCCGGCAAGCCCCGCGCCATAGCTCGTGATGTCGACGCCGGTGAGCACCACTTCGCGCCGCCCGTTGCCGACGAAGCGGCGCACCTGCGCGACCACGTCGTCCACCGGCACCGAGCGCGAATTGCCGCGCCCGAACGGGATGATGCAGAAGGTGCAGCGGTGGTCGCAGCCGTTTTGCACCTGGATGAAGGCGCGCGAATGCCCCTCGATGCCGTTGACCTCGCGCATCGCCACGCTGCGCGACGCCATGATGTCGGAGACGGCAACGCGCTCGCCGCCGCGCCATGTCCCGGGCGCAAGCTTTTCCTCGTTGCCGATCACGCGGTCGACCTCGGGCATTGCGGCGAATTGCGCGGCGTCCGTCTGCGCGGCGCAGCCGGTAACGACGATCTTCGCATCCGGCCTCTCGCGCCGCGCGCGGCGGATCGCCTGGCGCGCCTGGCGCACGGCCTCCCCGGTCACGGCGCAGGTATTGAAGATGACAATATCGGAGGCGCTCGCGCGCTCCGCATCGCGCCGGATGACCTCCGACTCCACGATATTGAGCCGGCAGCCGAAGGTGACGACGTCGATTTTGGCGGACAGGGCGGTCACCGGATGCACAACCAGGGATTTGTGGATCGCGGGGATACCGATCGAAAAGGCGGCCCCGCTTGGCCTGCGCCCCTATAATGGCAGAAACAGCGTCGCACCACTTTTTTGTCGGACCGCAATGCCGCGCGATTCAGACACACTGAAAGGCGTCTCGACCACGGTGCAAATCGTCAGCGTCGTGGTCGGCGTCGTCCTCAGCGTCTGGACCTTCAATACGGCACGCGTGAAGGAGGCCGAGGCGCGCAAGCTTGAGGCCGCGAAGCCGTTCCTGACCCTTCGCCAGGAGCTTTATCGCGAAGCCCTCAAGGTGGCGGGGGTGCTCGCCAACCCCGAACTGCACTCGGCCGACGAAATGAAAGCGGCACGCAAGCGATTTCGGGAATTGTACGTTGCGGAACTGAGCATGGTCGAAACCAAGGAAGTCGCGACCCACATGGCCGAGCTCGCCGACGTCATCGATCCCGACTTGCGAAATTTCACGGACGCGCAAAAAGCCGCCTATCGCCTGTCGCAAGAGCTTCGCAAGTCGTTCGCCGCATCCTGGCAGCTCGGCGAATAGCGCGGGTCACGCCGCCGGCACGTTCTCGAACAGCACCGGATCGAAACGGCCTTCGTACTCCATCGTGTACGAGCCGGTCATGACGACGTGATCGTCGCTCTCGCGCCACTCGATCCGCAATTCCCCGCCGGGCAGCGTCATGCGCACCTTGCGGCCGGTGCGCTTGAGCCGCGCGGCGGCAACCGCGGTCGCGCACGCCGCCGAGCCGCAGGCCTTGGTCAGCCCTGCGCCGCGCTCCCAGGTGCGCATCACGATATGTTCGGTCGACTTCACCGCCGCGAGCGTGATGTTGGCGCGCTCCGGGAAGATCGGATGATTTTCCAGAAGCGGCCCGAACTTTTCGAGCTCGTAGGCCTGCGGATCGTCCACCCAGAAGATCGCGTGCGGATTGCCCATGTTCACCGCCGACGGCGAATGCAGCATCGGCTTGTCGATCGGCCCGATCTGCAATTCGATGTAGCGGGTGTCGCGGAATTCCTCCGCGAGCGGAATCTCGTTCCAAGCGAATTTCGGCTTGCCCATGTCGACAGACAGCAGCCCGCCTTCCGCCTTCCAGCAATTGATCAACCCTGCGCGCGTCTCGAAGATGAGCGCGTCCTTGCCGGTTTCCTTGAACACCAGCGAGGCAATGCAGCGCATACCGTTGCCGCAGGCCTGCGCTTCCGAGCCGTCATTGTTGTAGATGCGAACGAGCGACGCCGTGCCGGGCGTGCGCGGCGGATAGAGCACCATCATCTGGTCGTAGGGGGCGCCCTGCGGGCTCGCGGCCGCGCGCGCTTCCGCGGCGCTGATCGCGAGCGGCTTGTCGCGCATGTCGATAATCAGGATCTCGTTGCCGATCCCATTCATCTTGGTGAAGGCGTGATTTCCGAGCGCGCTCATGACCCGACTATATAGGGTGGCGGGCCGTCTATTGGCCAGCGTGCGATTATCGCCGCGAAATGCCCGCAACTTCGCCGCCGCGTCATGGTCCGGTTGTGCTAACCTGATACTCGCCGGTGCGGCCTTCGAGGATGGGATGGAGCCGATGCGTTCTGCGTTGTGGGCGGCGTGTCTCGCCCTCGGCCTTGCCTGCGCCGCACCCGTCCTCGCCCAGCAGCCCGCGCCCGGCGATGCCTTCGGCGTCGAGGTCACGCTCGCGCCGAAGACGATCGTGTCGCTGTCCGGCACCGGAAAATGGGACTCCGCTTTCGAGACCGTGGTCGACGCCCTCAAGGTCGTCCATTCCTTTCTCGAAGGCGAAGGCGTGAAGCCGGACGGCCCGGCCCTGGTGATCTACACCACCGCCGACGACAGCGGCTTCCAGTTCGAGGCGGCTTTGCCGATCGCGCAGACCCTGCGCAATCCGCCCAAAGGCGACATCGTGATGGGCACCTCGCCCGAAGGCAAAGCCTACAAATTCACGCATCGCGGTTCGTATGACGGCATGGACAACACCTACGAAGCGATCACCAATTTCCTCGACCAGAAGAATCTCGACTCCAAGGACCTGTTTGTCGAAGAATACGTCACCGACCCGCGCAGCACGCCGGAGGACAAGCTCGTCATCAATGTGTACGTGCCGATCCGGTAGCAATCCCGATCCTCGAGAAAGAAAGACCATGTTCGTCAGCGTGTCCTCAACGAATGTCATCCGCCTCTGCCTGCTAACCGCTTTCGCTTTCGCCGCCGCGCCCGCTCATGCGCAGATGCAGGATTACCCCTCCGTCACCGTGACCGGAGAGGCGAGCCTGAATGTCGCGCCCGACCGCGCGATCGTTCGCGCCGGCGTGTCGAGCAACGGCAGGACCGCGCGCGAGGCGATGACCGCGAACAACAAGGCGATGAGCGCGGTGCTGCTCGCCCTCAAGGAGCAGGGCATCGCCGACGCGGATGTGCAGACCTCGCGGCTCAGCCTCGACGCGATCCGCTCCAAGGACAGTCAGCAGCCGGTGAGCGGCTTCCAGGCAACCAATGGGGTCAGCGTCACCCTGCGCGACATCGGCAAGGTCGGGGACATTCTCGACAAGCTCGTCAGCGCCGGTGCGAATTCGATCGGCGGGATCGAATTCGTCGTGTCGGATTATTCCAAGCTGCTCGACAGGATCCGTGCCGACGCGCTCGCCGACGCCAAGCGCAAGGCCGAGATCTATGTGCAGGCGGCGGGCGTCGGCCTCGGCCGCCCGATCACGATCAGCGAGGAAGGCGCGCCGGCCCGCCCGATGATGCGCAGGATGGCGGCGCCGGCCGCAGGCGCCGTGGTGCCTATCTCGGCGGGCGAGGAGGCGATCAGCGTTACCGTGATCGTGAGCTACGAATTGATGCGGTGATTGAAGTTTTGGCCGATCGTAAGGGACTCCCTCTCCCTACGGGCGAGGTGAAAAGTCCGCGCCTTGACTCCGCCATACCCGGCCCATAGGTTCCGCCCGCTCTCGAAAAGAGCCGACTTTGGAATGCGCCGACCGGTCCCTGAGAGGCCGGAGGCAACCGCCCGACAGCGCTGTGCGCCCTCGGGCGCGAAATGCGTTTGGCCTTTCTTCCCCCCGCGCGCGGGGGGAGGGTGGCGAGGTCCGAAGTACCGAGACGGGTGAGGGGCTAACGCGCGAGCCCCTCACCCGCCTCGCTACGCTCGGCGACCTCTCCCCGTAAGAACGGGGAGAGGGGAAGGAAAGAAAAGGCAGGAATGTTCGACTCACTGTCGGAAAAGCTCGGCGGAATTCTCGACAAGCTGACGAGGCGCGGCGCGCTCTCGGCCGCCGATGTCGATGCCGCCTTGCGCGAAGTGCGCCGCGCCCTGCTTGAAGCCGACGTCGCACTCGACGTCGCGCGCGCCTTCATCGACCGCGTGCGTGAGCGCGCCGTCGGCGTCGAGGTCATCAAGTCGGTCACGCCCGGCCAGATGGTCGTGAAGATCGTGCACGACGAGCTCGTCCAGACGCTCGGCGAAACCGCGGACCCGATCGATTTCAATGCCGTGCCGCCGGTCGCGATCATGATGGTCGGCCTGCAGGGCTCGGGCAAAACGACGACCACCGCAAAGATCGCGAAACGCCTCACCGACCTTGGCAAGAAGAAAGTGCTGATGGCCTCGCTCGACACGCGGCGTCCCGCCGCGATGGAGCAGCTCGCGGTCCTCGGCCAGCAGACGGAGATTGCGACGCTTCCCGTGGTCGCGGGGCAAACGCCGCCGCAGATCGCTAAGCGCGCGCTCGAAGCGGGCCGCCTCGGCGGCTATGACGCCGTCATTCTCGATACCGCCGGCCGTACCACACTCGACGACGAGATGATGAACGAAGCGGCCGAGGTGAAGCGCGCCGCGAGCCCGCACGAAGTGCTGCTCGTCGCCGATGCGCTGACCGGCCAGGACGCCGTCAATCTCGCGCGCTCGTTCAACGAGCGCGTTGGCCTCACCGGCATCGTGCTCACGCGCGTCGACGGCGACGGTCGCGGCGGCGCGGCCCTCTCCATGCGCGCGGTTACCGGCAAGCCGATCAAGCTCATCGGCACCGGCGAGAAGATGGACGCGCTCGAAACCTTCGATCCGTCGCGCGTCGCCGGCCGCATCCTCGGCATGGGCGACATCGTGGCCCTCGTCGAGAAAGCCGCCGCGAATATCGACGCCGAAAAGGCCGCGCGCACCGCCGAGAAGATGCGCAAGGGCCAGTTCGACCTGAACGACATGCGCGAGCAGATCAGGCAGATGGCTGCGATGGGCGGCATGTCCGGCCTGATGGGAATGCTGCCTGGCGTCGGCAAGATGAAGAACCAGCTTGCGACCGCGGGCGTTGACGACTCAATGCTGAAGCGTCAGGTCGCGATCATCGACTCGATGACGCCGCAGGAGCGCAAGAACCCCGACATCCTGAAGGCGAGCCGCAAGAAGCGCATCGCGGCGGGATCGGGCACGACACCCGAGCACATCAACAAGCTCCTGAAGATGCACCGCGGCATGGCCGACATGATGAAGGCCATGGGCGGCGCGAAGCGCGGCCCGATGGCGCAGATCGCGTCCGCGATGGGCATGGGCGGCGGGATGCCGTCGCCGGAAGAAATGCAGAAGATGGCCGAGAAGATGAAAGGCGCGCCCGGAATGCCTGCGGGCGGCCTGCCACCGAATTTCCCTGGCCTACCCGGCGTGCCGGGCGGCCTGCCCGGGCTCGGCGGAAAGATGCCGCTGCCCGGCCTCGGAGGATTTCCGGGGAAGAAGAAATAACCCGATCACAACCAACACGTCGAACGATCTACGAAAGGAAGAGTGTAATGCCAGTCGTCATCCGCATGGCCCGCGCCGGAACCAAGAAACGGCCGATCTATCACATCGTCGCCGCCGACTCGCGCTCGCCGCGCGACGGCCGCTTCATCGAGCGGCTCGGCCACTTCAATCCGCTGCTGCCGAAGGACAAGAAAGAGCGCCTCGTTCTCGACTTCGAGAAGGTGAAGGCGTGGCTCGCCAAGGGTGCGCAGCCGTCCGACCGCATCATGCGCTTCCTCGACGCCGAGGGCATCCGCAAGCGCGAGAAGCGCAACAATCCGGAGAAGGCGATCCCGCGCAAGGAACGTAAAGCGCGCGCCGAAGAAGCCGCGAAGGCCGCAGGCGCTGCGCCGGCTGCCGGTGGCGCGGCTCCTGCCGCAAAGCCCGCCGAAGCCCCGGCGAGCTGATCTCTCTTTCCCTCTCCCATTTGGGGAGAGGGTGGTCGAACGAGCGCAGCGAGTGAGACCGGGTGAGGGGGTTACCGATGAAGAAGAAGGGCAAAGCGGTGTCCCCCTCACCCGCCTCGCCGCAAGCGGCTCGGCACCCTCTCTCTCCAGGGGAGAGGGGAAAAATTTGCGTGGCGCGCATCGGCGCCGCGCATGGACTCAGGGGCCAGCTGCGCCTGTGGTCGTTCACGCAGGACCCGGGCGCGATCCAAAACTACGGCGCGCTCGAAACGAAGGACGGCCGGCGCCGCTTCCAGATCGAAGCGCTGCGCGCGGGGAAGGATCACTTCGTCGCCAAATTGTCCGGCGTCGATGACCGCGACGCCGCCGAGGCGCTGAACAACGCCGAGCTGTTCGTCGCGCGCGACAAGCTTCCCGCGGCCGCCGAAGACGAATTCTATCATGCCGACCTGATCGGCCTCGACGTGCTCGACCGGCACGGCGCGCAGATCGGCACCGTGCACGCGCTGCATAATTTCGGCGCGGGCGACATCATCGAGATCATGCCGGTCGGCACCGGCCAGCCGGTGATGTTCGCGTTCAACGAGACGACGGTGCCGAAGATCGACCTCGAGGCGAAGCAGATCGTGCTCGTGCCGCCGGCGGAAGTCGAGGCGCGCGAGGATGGCGAGAGCGATTGATGCCCTGGCGCGCGACCATCCTGACCATCTTCCCGGAGATGTTTCCGGGACCGCTCGGCGTCAGCCTTGCCGGGAAGGCGCTCGCCGCCGGCACATGGTCGCTCGACGTCGTCGACATCCGCGATCACGCAACCGACAGGCATCGCAGCGTCGACGACACGCCGGCCGGCGGCGGCCCCGGCATGGTGATGAAGGCCGACGTGCTCGCGCGCGCGATCGATTCCGTCGCCGATGCACGCCCGCGCCTCCTGATGTCCCCGCGCGGAACGCCGCTGACGCAGGCGCGCGTGCAGGAGCTTTCAGCCGGCGAGGGCGCGCTGATCGTGTGCGGGCGCTTCGAGGGCGTGGACGAGCGCGTGATCGCCGCGCGGCAACTCGAGGAAGTCTCGATCGGCGACTACGTCCTCTCGGGCGGCGAGCTTGCGGCCGCGGTGTTGATCGATGCCTGCGTGCGGCTTCTCCCCGGCGTCATGGGGAAGGAGGCCTCGGCCGCGGAGGAAAGCTTTTCCGACGGATTGCTGGAATACCCGCAATATACCCGTCCTCAGGCCTTCGAAGGCCAGACGATCCCCGAAATCCTGACCTCCGGAGACCATGCTCGGGTCGCGGCCTGGCGGCGGGAACAGGCGGAAAAGCTCACCAAGGAGCGCCGCCCGGACCTCTGGGCGGCCTATTCCGGCAAGGCCCGAGGATCGAAGAATTCGCCCCCGAAAGGGTGACAATCCCGCGGATTTCCCTTAGAACCGCGCCCGAAACCAGCAGATCCTGACCAGGGACCGCAGCGCCTCCGAGGGCGGAATGGGCGCGCGAGATAGTGTGGAGCTTTTGCCATGAACCTCATCCAGCAGCTCGAAAAAGAACAGGTGGCGAAGCTTTCCGCCGGCAAGGACATTCCCGATTTCGAGCCGGGCGACACGCTCCTCGTCAACGTGAAGGTCAAGGAAGGCGAGCGCACGCGTGTGCAGGCCTATGAAGGCGTGTGCATCGGCCGCTCGGGCGCGGGGCTGAACGAGAACTTCACCGTCCGCAAGATTTCCTACGGCGAAGGCGTCGAGCGCGTGTTCCCGCTCTACTCGCCGATGATCGACAGCATCAAGGTCGTGCGCCGCGGCAAGGTGCGCCGCGCCAAGCTCTATTACCTGCGCGGCCTGCGTGGAAAATCCGCGCGCATCACCGAGGCGCAGGGCCGTCATGGCGAGGAATTCGACGCTGCGGAAGCCAACGCTCCAGCTCCGAAGGCCAAGGTCGAAGGCGCGCCAAAAGCCGAGAAGCCCAAGGCCGACAAGCCGAAGCCGGCCGCCAAAAAGGCCGAGCCGAAGAAAGCCGCCGCAAAATAACCGGCGAAAGCCGCCAGGATTAAAAGGCCGGGCTTGCCCGGCCTTTTTTATGCGCCGTGCGATCATGTCCCGCAGGCGGCGCATGCCTCGTTTCGTTGCGACTGCAGTCTGGAATTGATATATCCAGCACATGACGGCGCATGAGACCTTGTCCCGCACCGCGAACTGGACCGCGACCTTGGTTGCGCTGATCCCCGCGCGCATCGTGCTGCAGGATCACGTGCGCCTGCCCGGCCGTTTCTTCGGCCGCATGACCGCGACGGCGCAGGCGCAGCTTTGATGTGAGCCTTCGCGCCCCCGGGGCGCGTTCCTCGCGTCAATTCCGTCACGACAGGATTTTCAAATGAAACCGCGCACGCTCTACGACAAAATCTGGGACGACCATCTGGTCGACGAACAGCCGGACGGCACCTGCCTGCTCTATATCGACCGGCATCTCGTGCATGAGGTGACCTCGCCGCAGGCTTTCGAAGGCTTGCGCAGCTCCGGCCGCAAGGTGCGCGCACCGGAAAAGACGCTCGCCGTGGTCGATCACAACATTCCGACCACCGACCGCAAGCTGCCCAATCCCGATCCGGAAAGCGCCGAGCAGATCAAGGTGATGGCGCAGAACGCGAAGGAGTTCGGCGTCGAGTATTACGACGAATTCGACAAGCGGCAGGGCATCGTCCACATCATCGGTCCGGAGCAGGGCTTCACGCTGCCGGGAACGACGATCGTCTGCGGCGACAGCCACACCGCAACGCATGGCGCGTTCGGCGCGCTCGCTTACGGCATCGGCACGTCCGAGGTCGAGCATGTGCTCGCGACACAGACGCTGATCCAGAAAAAGTCGAAAAACATGCGCGCGCTGGTCGACGGCAAGCTGCCGGCCGGCGTCACCGCGAAGGACATCATCCTGGCCATCATCGGCGAGATCGGCACCGCCGGCGGCACCGGCTATGCGCTGGAATATGCCGGCGAGGCAATCCGCTCGCTGTCGATGGAAGGGCGCATGACCGTCTGCAACATGTCGGTCGAAGGCGGCGCGAAAGCCGGCTTCATCGCTCCGGACGAAAAGACGTTCGTTTATCTCAAGGATCGCCCGAAATCGCCGAAGGGCGCGGCCTGGGATCAGGCGATGAAATACTGGGAGACGCTCGTCTCCGATGACGGTGCGCATTTCGACCGCGAGATCAGGCTCGACGCGGCGAAGCTTCCGCCGATCGTGTCATGGGGCACGAGCCCGGAAGACGTGATCTCCGTCACCGGCGTCGTGCCAGATCCGGACCGGATCGAGGACGAAGGCAAGCGCGAGTCCAAGAAGCGCGCGCTGCAATATATGGGCCTGACTGCCGGCACGAAGATGACCGACATCAAGCTCGACCGCATCTTCATCGGCTCGTGCACCAACGCGCGCATCGAGGACCTGCGCGAGGTCGCGCGCATCGTGAACGGCAAGTCGGTGAACGCGAACCTGAACGCGATGATCGTTCCGGGCTCCGGCCTCGTGAAGGAACAGGCGGAAGCCGAAGGCCTCGACAAGATCTTCAAGGCCGCGGGCTTCGAATGGCGCGAGCCCGGCTGCTCGATGTGCCTTGCGATGAATCCCGACAAGCTGAAGCCGGAGGAGCGCTGCGCCTCGACCTCGAACCGCAACTTCGAAGGCCGGCAGGGCTATAAGGGCCGCACGCATCTCGTCTCGCCCGCTATGGCGGCTGCGGCGGCGATCGCCGGGCATTTCGTCGACGTGCGCGAGTGGAAATGATTTGCGCCTCATCCTGAGGAGCGGACGAAGCCGCACTTCTCACCGCGTGACGGTACACAAAAGGCCCGCATCGCTGCGGGCCTTTTCTTTTTGGGGTCAGCGTTCGTTCACCACCACGCGCGAACACCAAAGCCAATCGGAGCGAAGGGGCCCGGCCCGTACCAGTACGGACGATAATAGGGACGGTAATACGGCCGATAATACGGATAGGCATACGGCCGATAGTAATAGCTGCGGTAATACGGATAGCCGCCATACGGCCAGCCGTAGTAATAGGGCCGCGCCCAGCGGCGATGATAATGACGCCGGTAATGGCGCCGGTGCGCGCTCAGGTTCGTCTGCTCGGCAATGTTGCGCACGCCGTCGGCTTTCGGCGCGGCGCTCGCGGGCGTCGCGAAAGAAAGCAGCGCAAGCACGCCCGCCGCAGCCAGGCCAAGAAGAATTCTCGACATCACGACATCTCCATCACAATGCCGCTCCCGTTTTGCAAAACACCGAGCGGCGAAATCTGTTTCACGCCGCTCAGCCCGGCACCCAGCGGCAGCGCATCTGCGGCGTGATCACCGTGCCGCTCGGGCGGTATTCGGTCTGATACCAATCGACGCACTGGCGCACGGCGTTGGGACCGGGCCATGAATAATATCCGGGCCGCGGATAGTCCCACGCCGCCGGCTGGCGCGGCACGATCCGGATGCGCGGACGCTTGCGCTGCGCCGACATTTCGGTGACGGGCGCGTTCAGTCCGTCCGCGAGCGGCGCCGCTAAAGCGCCGTCCTGCATCGCCATCAGCGCAAATGCCGCCGCGATCGTTAACGTCTTCATGCGCAACTCCATGGCCCTTACGCTCGCGCTTTCGCCGCGACCCGTCAACCGTGGCCGGATGCCCGACAACGCTTTATGATTAAGGCCATGTCCGACCATTCTCCCAAAAGTCGCGAAGCCACATCGCAGCAGGCGCGCGCTGACCTCAAAAAGCTCGGCGCTGGCGACAGCGTCTTCACCGGCGCGCTCGGGCCGATCCGCCGCGCGGGCACACACTTCTCCGGGCACGACGATCCCGCCGACGACGCGATCGAAATCTGGGGCAAGCGCATCGGCCGCGTGCTCAGCCTGATCGGCGTGTTCGGGCTCGGGCTCTATCTGTATTTGACGTATCTCAAATGAGTGGCCCGCAGCCCAATCCGCGCGGCTGGAAAGCCCCCTCGCTCGAGGAGATGGAAGCGATGGCGATGGCCGCGTTCGAACGGCTGCCGCGCGAGTTCCGCGAGATGTGCGACGGCGTGGTGATCCGCGTCGACGATTTCCCGACCGACGAGGTGGTGAAGGAACTCGGCGCGCAGAGCGAGTTCGATCTGCTCGGCCTGTTCCAGGGCGTCGGCCTGCCGTTCCAGTCGGAATCCTCGCCGTCGAAGTTTCCCAACATGGTCTGGCTCTATCGTCGCCCGATCCTCGATTACTGGGCTGAGCACGACGAGACGCTCGGCGCGATCATCACGCATGTTCTCGTTCATGAGATCGGCCACCATTTCGGCCTGTCGGACGACGACATGGAAGCGATCGAGGCAGCCGCGGGATAGCGATGCCGCATTCCGAAAAAGTGGTTATCTGCGGCGCTGGCATCGCGGGGATCGCCGCCGCCTATTCGCTTGCCGTCGATCACGGCGTTGCCGACATTACCATTGTCGATCCGAACCCGCCGCTTTCCGTCACCTCGGACAAGTCCACCGAAGCCTATCGCAACTGGTGGCCGGGGCCGGACTGGCAGATGACGGCCTTCATGGACCGCAGCCTCGGCCTCATCGAGGACATCGCGCGCAAGACCGATAACCGGATCAACCTCAACCGGCGCGGCTACGTGTTCGCAACGGGCGACCCCGGCAAGATCGACTTCCTGCGGACGATGGCAAAGCTCGCGGAAGAACGCGGCGCGGGGCCCGTGCGCGTTCACGACACGCCATCGAGCATCTACACGCCCGCGCCCGAGCGCGGCTTCGATTTCCCGCTCGCCGGAGCCGACATCGTCACCGATCGCGGCCTGATCCGAAAACATTTTCCCTATCTCGCCGAGGAAACCGCGGCGCTCGCGCATGTGCGCCGCGCCGGATGGCTCTCCGCGCAGCAGCTCGGCGCCGTAATGCTCGAAACAGTGCGCGCGCTCGGCGTTAAATTCGTTCGCGGCAAGGTTGTCGGTCTAGATGCAGGCGCGCGGGTTCGGGCCATCGATGTCGAGCAAGACGCCGCCCGCATCAGGCTCGACGCGACGCATGTCGTCCTCGCCGCGGGACCGATGCAGAAGGAGCTGGCGGAATCTGTCGGGATCGACCTGCCGATCTTCGCCGAGCGCCATCACAAGGTCAGCTTCGCGGACACGCGCAGCGCTGTGCCGCGTCATGCGCCGATGATGATCTGGCTCGACGAGCAGACGCTGCCATGGAGCGAGGAGGAGCGCGCCGCGCTCGCCGACGATCCCGACGCGCAATGGCTGCTCGGTACGTTTCCCGCGGGCGTGCACGGCCGGCCCGACGGCGCGCACGCGACCATCGTGCTGTTCAACCATCACGGCGACGCGGTCGCGCCGGAATTTCCCCTGCCCGAGCCGCCGCCGCATTATGCCGAGATCGCGTTGCGCGGTATGTCGACCATGGTGCCCGCGCTTCGCGCCTATAACGGCGAGCCGGTGCGGCCCTACATCGACGGCGGTTATTACGTGCGCACGCGCGAGAACCGGCCGTTGATCGGGCCCGCCGGCCCAGGCGGCGTCTATATTTCCTGCGCGTTCGGCGGCTTCGGAATCATGGCCTCGCGGGCGAGCGGCGAATTGATCGCGCGCTATGTCACCGGCAGCCCATTGCCCGACTATGCCCCGGCATTTCTGCCGTCCCGCTATGAGAACGCGGAATATCGCGCATTGCTCGAACGCTGGGGCGACGGCGGGCAGCTGTGACGTCTTGACCCCCGCGCGCCCACCGGCCATTTAGTCGGCCACGAGGAAGCCCAATGGAAAAATTCACTCATCTCGAAGGCGTCGCCGCGCCGATACGCCAGATCAACATCGACACCGATGCGATCATCCCGAAGCAATATCTGAAGACCATCAAGCGCACCGGTCTCGGAAAGGGCCTGTTCTCCGAGAAGCGCTACAAGGATGATGGCAGCGAGAATCCGGACTTCGTGCTGAACAAGCCGGCCTACCGCAAGGCGAAGATCCTCGTCGCGGGCGACAATTTCGGCTGCGGCTCATCGCGCGAGCACGCGCCATGGGCGCTGATGGATTTCGGCATCCGCTGCGTGATCTCGACCTCGTTCGGCGACATTTTCTACAACAACTGCTTCAAGAACGGCATCCTGCCGATCCGCGTCTCGCCCGAAGATCTCGAAAAGCTGTTCGATGACGCCGACCGCGGCGCGAACGCCACGCTCTCCATCGATCTGGAGAAGCAGGAAATCCACGGACCCGATGGCGGCTCGGTGAAGTTCGAGATCGATGCGTTCCGCAAGCACTGCCTGCTCAACGGTCTCGACGACATCGGGCTGACGCAGCAGAAGAGCAAGAAGATCGACAGCTTCGAGAGCAAGTCGAAGGCCGAAAGACCGTGGCTGTAAACTAGCCCCGCGCCGCGATCGCATCCGCGACCGCAACCGTCTTGCGCGCAATGTCCGCATGCAGCCGCTCGACCATGCGGCCGTCGAGCGAGACCACGCCCTTGTCCTTGTTCTCCGGCCGGTCGAACGCCGCGATAATCTTGCGCGCCTGCGCCACCTCGTCCGCGGTCGGTGCGAAGGCGTCGTTGCATGGCGCGATCTGATTCGGATGGATCAGCGTCTTGCCGTCGAAGCCGAGGTCGCGGCCGTCCGCGCATTCGCGCGCGAAACCCTCGGTGTTCTGGATGTCGTTATAGACGCCGTCGAGAATGATGAGACCGTGCAGGCGTGCGGCGAGGATGCACGTCGTCAGCCACGGCAGCATCGGCGCCCGGCCCGGCACGAGGCGCGCCCCGGTTTCCTTGGCGAGATCGTTCGTTCCCATGACGAGCCCGGCCAGCCGCGTCTCCGAATCCCGCGCGGCATGCGCGATGTCGCGGATGTTGAAGATCGCGGCCGGCGTCTCGATCATCGCCCACAATTTCGTCTTCTGATCGGTCCCCATATTGAGCAGCCGCTCGCCGAGCTGCTCGACCTGGGCGGGATTTGAAACCTTCGGCACGAGGATCGCGTCGGGCGCCGCATGCGCCGCCGCGGTAAGATCGTCGACATGCCATTCGGTATCGAGGCCGTTGACGCGGATGAACACTTCGCGCGCGCCGAAGCCGCCCTTCTTCACCGCCTCGACAACCTGATCGCGCGCGGACGCCTTGGCATCGGGCGCGACCGAATCCTCAAGGTCGAGGATGATGCCATCAGCGGGGAGCGTGCGTGCCTTCTCGACCGCGCGTGGGTTCGATCCGGGCATGTAGAGCACGCTGCGGCGCGGTCGAAGTGTCATATGTCACCCCTTGCGCCGACCCTAGCGAGCGCCGATGCGCCATGCCAGCGTAAGCCATGCCCGACGATGGTCGAATGACGAAAGCGAATGTCTGGCTTGCCGGCGTCGACGGCTGCCCGGGCGGCTGGCTCGCCGTTTTCGTTCGGGCCGATGGGGACGAAGTTTCAATCCGTGTCGTGCCCAGGTTCCACGAGGTCGTGGAAGCTCCTGAACGCCCGGCGATTGTCGCCGTCGACATGCCGATCGGATTGCCCGATCGGGCCGGCGCCGGCGGACGGGCGGCGGAAAACGCAGTCCGCCCGCTTCTCGGCGCGCGGCAATCGTCGGTGTTTTCGGTTCCTTCGCGCGCGGCGATCGAGGCCGTCGACTATCGCACGGCCTGCCAAACCGCGGCCGCCACCTCGAACCCGCCGCGCAAGGTGTCGAAGCAACTGTTCCACATCGCGCCGAAAATTCGCGAGATCGACGCGTGCCTGCGCGCCGACGCGGCCATCGCCGCACGTGTTTTCGAGGTGCATCCGGAGGTCGCGTTCTGGCGGCTGAACGGCGGCCGCGCGCTGAACGAGCCAAAGAAGATCAAGGGCCGCTGCCACGGACCCGGGCTGGAACTTCGCCGCGCGATCCTTATCTCCGCAGACATGCCTCGCGACACCGTGCAAAGCCAGCCGCCACGCGGCGCGGCGGAGGACGATCTGCTCGACGCGCTCGCCTGCGCGGCCATCGCGCGGCGCATGCATGCGGGCCTCGCAAAGCCGTTTCCCGATCCACCGCCGCGCGACGCCTATGGATTGCAGATGGCAATCTGGGCGTGATTAAGTGAACTCATGAAAGAACCACGCCAGATCGTCTCACCGCAATTTCCCGCGCGCCTGATCGAGGGCTATGAATCCTTCGTCAGCGGCCGCCTGCCGGAGGAGCAGCAGCGCTTCCGCACGCTTGCCGAAGGCGGGCAGTCGCCGAAGATCATGCTGATCGGCTGCTGCGACTCGCGTGTCGCGCCGGAAGTCATCTTTGACGCGCGGCCAGGCGAGATGTTCGTCACGCGCAACATCGCCAATCTCGTCCCGCCCTATACGCCCGACGGTGCGCAGCGCGCGGTGTCGGCTGCGCTCGAATTCGCGGTGCAGGCGCTGCGGGTGCAGCACATCGTCGTGATGGGGCACGCACAATGCGGCGGCATCCGCGCCTTCGCCGAGGAGATCGAGCCGCTCTCGCCGGGCGATTTCATCGGAAGCTGGATGAAGCTGCTCGCGCCCGCCGCGGCGGATGTCGGGTCGCGCGGCGACATGTCGATGACGGACTATCTGACACGGCTGGAAAAGGCATCGGTGCTGCACACGATCGAGAACCTGAAAACCTTCCCCTGCGTGCGCATCCTGCACGACAAGGGCAAGCTGCAGCTGCACGGCGCCTATTTCGGCGTCGCGACCGGCGCGCTGTCGATCTACGATCCGGCGAAGAAAGACTGGCGCGTCGTCGCCGCCGACGCGCACGCGGAGGTCTTCGCCCAGCCGCGGTTTTAGCATCGAAAGAAAAACGGCCGGGAAAGCCCGGCCGTTTCGATTTCCTTGAAACGAAGGTTTACGCCGCCTTCTTCTTCGCCTGAAGCAGCTTGCGGTTGATCAGCGCCTCCGCGATCTGAATCGCGTTCAGCGCGGCGCCCTTGCGCAGGTTGTCGGAGACGACCCACATCGCGAGCCCGTTCTCAACCGTCGCGTCCTCGCGGATGCGGCTGATATAGGTCGCGTCCTCGCCCGTCGCCTCGTACGGCGTAACGTAGCCGCCGTCCTCGCGCTTGTCGATCACGATGCAGCCCGGCGCGTTGCGCAGGATGTCCCGCGCCTCGTCCGGCGTGATCGGCTGCTCGAACTCGATGTTGACCGCTTCCGAGTGGCTGACGAAGACCGGCACGCGCACGCAGGTCGCGCTGAGCTTGATCTTCGGGTCGAGGATCTTCTTCGTCTCCGCGACCATCTTCCACTCTTCCTTCGTGTACCCGTCCTCCATGAACACGTCGATATGCGGGATCAGGTTGAAGGCGATGCGCTTCGGAAACTTCTTGGTCTCGATGTCCTGCAGCGAGTAGATCGCCTTGGTCTGGCGGTCGAGTTCGTCCATGCCGTCCTTGCCGGCGCCGGAGACGGACTGATAGGTCGCGACCACGACGCGCTTGATCTTCGCCTTGTCGTGCAGCGGCTTGAGCGCGACCACGAGCTGCGCGGTCGAGCAGTTCGGGTTGGCGATGATGTTCTTCTTGGTGAAGCCCTTCACCGCGTCGCCGTTCACTTCCGGCACGATCAGCGGCACGTCGGAATCGTAACGCCACGCCGACGAGTTATCGATCACCACCGCGCCCTGCGCGGCGATCTTCGGCGACCATTCCTTCGACACCGAGCCGCCCGCCGACATCAGGCAGATGTCGACGTCGGAGAAATCCGTGTGTTCGAGCGCCTTGCATTTGAGGATGCGGTCGCCAAAGGACACTTCGACGCCCTGGCTTTTGCGCGAGGCGACGGCGATCACCTCGTCCGCCGGGAACCGGCGTTCGGCCAGGATGTCGAGCATTTCGCGGCCCACGTTGCCCGTGGCGCCCACGACTGCGACCTTGTAACCCATCGTTTACTCTCCGCTCGAAAAAGCCCCGGTATCTGGAGACGCAGAAACCGGAGAGGAAGCGCTTCTAAGCGAGAAAAGCCTCGAATTCAACGCTGGCCGCAAGGCCGGCCGATGGAGGCTTTTCGCTTGCGGCCGCCTGAGCAGAATGCCGGATCAGCCGTAAACAGGGTGCCAATCCCCGGAATGCGGACGAATGTGCCGCCCCGGCAGAGCTTTGGCACGCGAGCGATCATTCCTCCGCCGCCGTCGCTGACGCCCGCGAAAGCGCCCCGCGGCCCGTTGATCGACACCAGTTCGATCAGGGCCTTCGCCGAATCCACCTTCGAGGCGCTGCGTGAAGATTCCGGCGCGCTCGCGGCCAATACCGCGCAGTGGCTGCGCGATTTTGCCGTCTACTTCGCGGGCCTGCTCAAGAACGCGCACGCTCCGCGCGCGCTGACCACCGCCGACGTCGAGAATGCGGCCCCGCTCGTCCGGCGCGAGACGCAAGCGACGCTGGTTCGCTTCTTCGCCTATGCCGGCGGCGTGGGCGCCTTGTGCTTCTTCGCCGCGCATATGCTGCGCTCGCCGGCCGTCGAGGCGTCGGTCGATCCGGCGCCGCGCCCGGACTGGCTCACCATCGCCAAGCCTTATCCCGCCTTCGAGCTGACGCTGCCCGACCTCGGCGAGGAAGGCCGCTACGCCATCCTGCGTCATCCCGACGGCGGCGGCCGCAAGGATGTGATGACCTTCGGCGACGCCGGGCGCTCGCTGCGCTACGCCATGGTCGAAATCTACCGGCCCGGCCGCGAGCTCGACCAGTTCGCCAGCGCGCCGAGCGAAATCGCAGCGCGAGCGCGCGAGCTCGGCCCGGCCGGCGCGGTGCGCTCCGCCCTGCCGCTGGAATCGAAATTCGGCCCGGTCTCCACCGTGGAGTTCACCATCGGGCGTTTCGGCGTCGGCCATTGCATCGGCTTCGTGCGCGCGGAAGGCGAACCGAAGCTGCAGATCGCCGGCCTGTCATGCAGCATGAATGCGATCGTCAACCGCAAGGCAGTCGCTTGCATGCTCGACCGCCTGACGCTGCTCTCCGCCGGCAGCGATCCCGACATCGCCCGGTATTTCGCGCAGGCCGAAATCAAGCGCGACTTCTGCGGCCAGCGCGATCCGCTCCTCTACGCGACGCCCAAGCGCGATTATCCGCCCAACGCGGCGCCTGCGGTCGGCCTGCGCCGATAGGCCTTATCGAGCGGCCTTACGGCCACACCCCGCCTACATCGTTGATTCCGAAGGGTTTGGGCCTGTTCAGGGAACAGGCCCCGGGCTAGATTGTTATCCGGTTCGAACAGCAGAAAGAATCTTTCGATGCGTTGGATTGCATTCATGGCCGCGGGTGTTGCGTTTGCCGCCGCGGGGCTCGTCTCCGGACCGGCCGACGCGCAATCCAGCCGCGGCTATTACAACCGCAACTCGACCGTGATCGTGACGCAGGACGAGAACGGCCGACGCCGCACCCGCGTGGTGGTGAACCGGCGCTCCTATCTCGACGGCGGCACCGAAATCCTTCCCGGCGAGCGCGGCTATCACGATTACGCGCGGCCGCTGTACTGGAACCCGTATGCCGTGCTCGGCCCGCGCAACGACCTCAGCCAGACACCGCTTCCGGACGCGATGGACCTGAACAAGCTCGGCCCGCGGATCAGCTACTGATCCCTCGCCGGCGCCGGAATTAAAAAAGACGCGCGGCGGGAGTCGCGCGTTTTTTCATGCGTGGAACGCGGTCATCAGCGCGACGCCGCCGGCCACCACGACCGACGCCGCGACGCGCTCCTGCCACGGCCGCTCGCCCATCATCACGGTGCCGATGATCGCCGCGAAGATCACGCTCGTCTCGCGCAATGCCGACACCAGCGCGATCGGCGCATGAACCGCGGCGTAAATGACGAGCGTATAGGCGACGACCGAGCAGAGGCCGACCACCAATCCCTGCCGCCAGCTCTGGCTCACGGTTTCGATTAAAGTCCTGCGCCGCCGCCACGCGACGAAAACGACCACCGGAAATTCCAGGACGAATGCCCAGGCGATGAAGCCGAACGGGCTGCCGGAGATGCGCGCGCCGATGCCGTCGCACAACGTGTAGGCCGCAATGTTCAGCCCGGTACCCAATCCGAGCAGCAGCGGCAGCGGATCGCGCAGCGCGCGCAGATGCCCGATCGAGAGGCTCGTGATTCCGACGCACACGACGAGCACGCCCATCAGCGCCGGCCATGGCAGAATTTCACCGGCAAAGAACGCCGCCCCGATGGTGACGATAAGCGGGGCAAACCCGCGCGCGAGCGGATAGACGAGGCTCAGATCCCCGGCGCGATAGGCGTAAAATACAAAGGCGAGATAGGAATATTTCAGCACCGCGGAGAGGCCGATCAGCGGCCAGCTTCCCGTCGACGGCGGCTCAACGAAAGGAAGCGCGGCGGCGCCCGCGATTGCCGTCACCAGCGTGATCGCGGCGAGCATCACGAGCCGGTCGCCGGATGTCTTCACCAGCGCGTTCCATGTCGCATGCAGGAACGCGGCGATCAGCGGCAAAAGCAGAACCGGCATTCTCGTCCTCTCGAGCCTTCAGGCCGCGAGTTTTTCGATCTCCGCGATGATCGCGTCGCCCATCTCGGACGTGCCGACGCTCTTGCCGCCCTTCGCGGCGATATCGGCGGTACGGATGCCCTTGTCGAGGGTCGCAGCGATCGCCTTCTCGATCATGTCGGCTTCCTTCACCATGCCGAACGAATAGCGCAGCGCCATCGCGAACGAGGCGATCATCGCGATCGGATTGGCTAGCCCTTTGCCCGCGATGTCGGGCGCGGAGCCGTGCACCGGCTCGTAGAGCGACTTGCGCGTTTTCGTCTTCGGATTGACCTCGCCAAGCGAGGCCGACGCGAGCATGCCGAGCGAGCCGGTGAGCATCGCGGCGACGTCCGACAGCATGTCGCCGAACAGGTTGTCGGTGACGATCACGTCGAACTGTTTCGGGTTGCGCACGAGCTGCATGCCGCCGGCGTCGGCGAGCATATGCTCGAGCTGCACGTCCTTGTATTCGCGCTTGTGCAGATCGGTGACGACCTCATTCCAGAGAACGCCCGATTTCATCACGTTGCGCTTCTCCATCGACGTCACCTTGTTGCGCCGCTTGCGCGCAAGCTCGAAGGCGACGCGCGAGATGCGCTCGATCTCGTAGGTGTCGTAGACCTGCGTGTCGAACGCGCGCTTCTGGCCGTTGCCGAGATCGGTGATCGTCTTGGGCTCGCCGAAATAGACCCCGCCGGTGAGCTCGCGCAGGATCATGATGTCGAGGCCTTCGACCAGCTCGCGCTTGAGCGAAGACGCGTCCGCGAGCGCGGGATAGGTCACCGCCGGGCGGAGGTTGGCGTAAAGCTGCAGGTCCTTGCGCAGGCGGAGAAGGCCCGCCTCCGGGCGCACGTCGTAAGGCACGCCGTCCCATTTCGGCCCGCCCACCGCGCCGAAAATGACCGCGTCCGCGGCCTGTGCCTTGGCCATGATCGCGTCGGTGATCGCCGCCTTGTGCGCGTCGTAGCAGCAGCCGCCAACCAGGGCCTCCTCGGTCTCGAACGAACCCATCTTGTGCGCGTTCATCCACGCGATGAGCTTTTTCACCTCGGCCATGACTTCGGGACCGATCCCGTCGCCGGGGAGAAGAAGGAGCCTGTGCGTCGCCATGACCATCGCCTTGCTGCGGACAAAAAAAGTGCCGATTTGCTATCGGGCAGCGCGCTCGTTGGCAAGCGCGCGCGGGACAGGATTGCCATGCATGCCGACGCGCCTATTGTCCGCGCGAACTTTTGGAAAGGAACTGAAATGAAGTCCCTCGCTCTCGCCGCCGCTACCCTCCTCGTCGCCGCCCCCGCGCTTGCGGGCGATCCGGCCGGCTCGTGGCTCACCCGTAACGGCGAATCGAAGGTCGCAATGTCGAAATGCGGCGCAGCCCTGTGCGGCACGATCACCGCCCTGAAACAGCCGAACGGCGACGACGGCAGGCCGAAGACTGACAAGCACAATCCCGATGCGAGCAAGCGCAACCGCCCGGTCGTCGGCACGATGATCGTGCTGAACATGACACCGAGCGGCACGCCGGATAAATGGAACGGGCAGGTCTACAACCCCGAAGATGGCAAGACCTATTCCGGATCGATCACGCTGAAAGGCGCGAACGCGCTCGACCTGCAGGGCTGTGTCGCGGGCGGCCTCATCTGCAAGACGCAGACATGGACGCGCACGAACTAAGCGTCATCCCAAAGTCGGTTCGCCAACCCCGACCCCGGTTGCTAATGTGAGCAGCCGGGGTTTTTCATTGCGAAGGTATTGCAAGCTGCCATGAACAAGGCCAATCCCGGCAACTTCTTCGAGGATTTCGCGCTCGGCCAGACGATCCGGCACGCGACGCCGCGCACGGTCACGACCGGGGACGTCGCGCTCTATAACGGGCTGTTCGGTGCGCGCTTCGCGGTGCAGTCGTCGGACGCTTTCGCGCAGGCCATCGGCTATCCGCGAAGCCCGATCGACGACCTGCTGGTATTTCATATCGTGTTCGGCAAGACAGTGCCGGACATCTCGCTCAACGCCGTCGCCAATCTCGGCTACGCGAATTGCCGCTTCCTCAGCCCCGTTTATCCGGGCGACACGCTGAATGCCGTCTCCGAAGTGATCGGGCTGAAGGAGAATTCCTCGCGCAAGACCGGGATCGTGTTCGTGCGCTCGACCGGATGCAATCAGCATGGAACGCGCGTGCTGGAATATGTGCGCTGGGTGATGGTGCGAAAGCGCGACGAGAATGCGAAGGCGCCGGCCGATCATGTGCCGCGATTGCCGACATCGCTCGAAACCAACGTCATCGGCGACGCCTGCCCTCCGGTCGATGTCCGTGCCTACGATTTCACCCTCGCCGGCAGCGCGCATCGCTTCGGCGATTATCAGCCCGGCGAGAAGATCGACCATGTCGACGGCATCACCGTCGAGGAGGCCGAGCATATGATCGCGACGCGGCTTTATCAGAACAACGCTCGCATTCATTTCAACCAATACGCCGAAAGCAAAGGCCGTTTCGGCAGCCGCCTGATCTATGGCGGGCATGTCATCTCGCTTGCCCGCGCGCTGTCGTTCAACGGATTTGCCAATGCCTTCCATGTCGCCGCGATCAATGGCGGGCGGCATGTCGCGCCGCTGTTCGCGGGCAATACGGTGTTCGCGTGGTCGGAAGTGCTCGCCAAGGCGCCCCTGCCCGGCCGCGACGATGTCGGCGCGCTGCGGCTGCGCACGGTCGCGACCAAGGATCATCCCTGCGCGGATTTTCCCTACAAGGTCGGCGAGGCCGACGATCCAGCTGTGATCCTCGATCTCGATTACTGGGTGCTGCTGCCGCGCTGACGGCATCCTCCCGCTGTGGCATGATCCGCGTATGCCCCGCCTTCCTTCCGATACCGTTCTCATGGTGGTCGACGTGCAGCTCGCGGCCGATCATCCCAAATGGGGGCCGCGCAACAATGCCGGCGCGGAGAAGAAGATCGCCGATCTGCTCGCGGCGTGGCGCGCGGCAAACATGCCGGTCGTCCATATCCGCCATGACTCGGTGACGCCCGGGTCGCCCTACACGCCGGACACGCCCGGCCATCCCTTCAAGCCGGAATCGATGCCGCTGCCGGGCGAAACCGTGATCGGCAAGAACGCCAATTCCGCATTCGTCGGGACCACGCTCGAAGCGGAACTCGGCGAGATGGGCGCAACCACGCTCGCGATCTGCGGCGTGCTCACCCATAACTGCGTCGAGGCGACGGTGCGGCATGCCGGCAACCTCGGCTATCGCGTGTTCGTGCCGGCCGACGCATGCTGGTCGGTGGACGTGCGCGATCTCACCGGCAAAGTCTGGCCGGCCGAGGACGTGCATCAATTGTCGCTCGCGGTGATGCAGGACGAATACGCGAAGGTGACGACAAGCGACGCGTTGATCGCGGCGTCGAAGCTGCCGCATCCGTCGAGCTGGAAAGCGGCGCAGGGTTAAACGCGAATCCGCAGATGATCCACCAGCTGCCGCGCGAGCGGCGGCAGGTCCTCGCTGTCACGCACGCAGATCGTCAAGTCGCGCAGCGCCCAGGCATCCGTCAGTTCCACGACGACGATCGCGGACGAGCGTGCAATGCGCTTCGCCGTGGTCTGCGGCACGATGCCGACGCCGACGTTGCACTCGACCAACCGGCACACCGCGTCGAAGCTGCGCAGCTGCACGCGCAGCCGCAGCGGCTTGCCGGCGCGCGTCGCCTTGCTTTCGAGAAAGCGCTGCAGCGCGCTCGCGCGATCGAGGCCGACGATGTCGTAATCGAGCGCTTCCGAGAACGCGATCTTGCCGCGGCCGGCGAGCGGATGATCGCGCGCCACGACCAGCACGAAACGGTCGCTGCGGAACGGGAAGGTCTGCAGGCCCCCGTGATCGACCGTGCCGGCGACGATGCCGATGTCCGCAACGCCTTCCGCGATCTGGCCGACGATCTCGTCGGAGAGCCGCTCCTCGAGGTCGACGCTCACGTCCGGATATTGCGCGAGGAACGAGGTCAGCGCCTCGGGCAGAAACTCGGTCAGCGCGTTGGTGTTGGACAGGATGCGGATCTGCCCCGCAAGGCCGCGCCCGTAGGGGCCGAGGTCTTCCCGCAGCTTTTCGGCCTGGGTCAGGATAGTCCGGGCATGAGTCAGCATGGTCCGCCCGGCCGGCGTCGCGACCACGCCGCCGCGGCTCCGGATCAGGAGGGGTGTTCCGAGCGCATCCTCCATCTTGCGGATGCGCGTCGATGCGGCTGCCAGCGCCAGATTGGCCCGTTCCGCACCATGGGTGATCGAGCCCGCCTCGACCACGTGGCGGAAAAGAGCGAGGTCGGCGAAATCGAAATACATAATACCAGTCTTCTCGTTTCACGAAGGGTGGCTACGTCAAAAACGCACGTTCTGGGCCGTTTTTTAGTTTTTGCTTCGCATTGTACGAAATAAGATCGATTCTAGACGCCGCCACCATGGCCCCTGTCAAGCGGGGCGGCGGCCCATCCGTCCCGGAGATTTTGCGAATGGCGAAAGGACGAGCGGACATCGTCTCGGCGCGGCCGCTCTCGCCGCATCTGACGATCTATCGCCCGATGCTGACGATGATGATGTCGATCGTGCATCGCATCACCGGCGGCGCGCTCTATTTCGGCTTGCTGCTGCTCGCCTGGTGGCTGATCGCGGCTGCGTCCGGCCCTGCCGCTTACGCGACGTTCCAGGGTGTGGCCGACAGCATCGTCGGGCGGCTCATTCTGTTCGGCTACACTTGGGCGCTGATCCATCATCTGCTCGGCGGCGTGCGCCATCTCATCTGGGACACCGGCCGCGGCTTCGGCCCGAGCGAACGCGAATGGCTGACCGTCGCGACACTCGTCGGCTCAATTGGCATCACCGCGCTGATCTGGATCGGCGTCCTCCTGATGGGAGGCGCCGGCATCTTCCTCATGGGAGGCGCGCGATGAATGTCTTCCGCACGCCGCTGTCGCGCGTCCGCCATCATGGCGCGGCGCATTCCGGCACCGGGCATTTCTGGAAGCAGCGGTTAACCTCCGTCGCGCTGGTCCCGCTGACCATCGGCGCGCTCGTGATCGTCTTCTCGCTGCTCGGCCGCAATCATGCCGCTGCGGCGCAGATCCTTGGATCGCCGGTCGTCGCGATCACGATTCTTCTGTTCATCGTCGCGAGCGCCTATCACGCCTGGCTCGGCATGCAGGTCATCGTCGAGGACTACATCCATCATGAGCTTTGCAAGATCGCGCTGCTGATGGCGAACATCTTCTTCTGCATCGTCGTGGCCGCCGCATCGGCCTTCGCGATCCTGAAGCTTTCCTTCGGAGTTTGATCGATGGCGGCCGCAGCAAACGGAAACGGCAAGGCGCCGGCGACGAACGGCAAGGCCTATCCGATCGAGGACCACACCTACGACGTGATCGTCGTCGGTGCCGGCGGCGCGGGCCTGCGCGCCGTCGTCGGATGCAGCGAGGCGGGGCTTCGCACCGGCTGCATTACCAAGGTCTTCCCGACGCGCTCGCACACCGTCGCGGCGCAGGGCGGCATCGCCGCTTCGCTCGGCAACATGGGCGAGGACGACTGGCGCTGGCACATGTACGACACCGTGAAGGGCGCGGACTGGCTCGGCGATCAGGATGCGATCGAATACCTCGTGCGCAACGCGCCGGACGCCGTCTACGAGCTCGAGCATTGGGGCATGCCGTTCTCGCGCCGCGAGGAAGATGGAAAAATCTACCAGCGCCCGTTCGGCGGCATGACCACCCATTACGGCAAGGGCACCGCGCAGCGCACCTGTGCCGCCGCCGACCGCACCGGCCACGCGATGCTGCACACGATGTACAGCCAGGCGCTGCGCCACAACGCGGAATTCTTCATCGAGTATTTCGCGATCGACCTGATCATGGACGACGAGGGACGCTGCCGCGGCGTGATCGCGCTGCGCCTCGACGACGGCTCGATCCACCGCTTCCGCGCGCAGACGACGATCCTCGCGACCGGCGGCTATGGCCGCGCCTATTTCTCCTGCACCTCCGCGCATACCTGCACCGGCGACGGCAACGCGATGGTGCTGCGCGCCGGCCTGCCGCTGCAGGACATGGAATTCGTGCAATTCCACCCGACCGGCATCTACGGTGCTGGCTGCCTGATCACCGAAGGCGCGCGTGGCGAAGGCGGCTATCTCGTCAATTCCGAAGGCGAGCGCTTCATGGAGCGCTACGCGCCGTCGGCGAAGGACCTTGCGTCGCGCGACGTCGTCTCACGCTCGATGACCATCGAGATTCGCGAAGGCCGCGGCGTCGGCAAGCACAAGGATCACATCTACCTGCATCTCGATCATCTCGACCCGGCAGTGCTGGCCGAGCGCCTCCCCGGGATTTCGGAATCCGCGCGCATCTTCGCGGGCGTCGACCTCACGAAAGAGCCGATCCCGGTGCTGCCGACGGTGCATTACAACATGGGCGGCATCGCCACGAATTATCACGGCGAGGTGCTGACCAAGAAAAAGGGCGATCCCGACGCGGTCGTACCGGGGCTGATGGCCATCGGCGAAGCCGCCTGCGTGTCGGTGCACGGCGCGAACCGCCTCGGCTCGAATTCGCTGATCGACCTCGTCGTGTTCGGACGCGCCGCGGCGTTGCGCTGCGCCGACGTGCTCGAGCGCAACGCCAAGCAGCCGGAATTGCCGAAGGACGGTTCGGACCTGGCCCTCCACCGGCTCGACCATTTCCGCAACGCCAAGGGCGGCTCGCCGACCGCGGAGCTTCGCCTGAAGATGCAGAAGGTGATGCAAACCAACTGCGCCGTGTTCCGCACCGGCGAGGTGCTGGAGGAAGGCCACGGCCTGATCCATAAAGTTTACGACGGCATGGGCGACGTCGGCGTCACCGACCGTTCGCTGATCTGGAATTCCGACCTCGTCGAGACGATGGAGCTCGACAACCTGATCGCGCAGGCCGTCGTCACGATGGATTCGGCGAAGAACCGCACCGAAAGCCGCGGCGCGCATGCGCGCGAGGACTTCCCCGATCGCGACGACAAGGACTGGATGAAGCACACGCTCGCCTGGATCGATCCGAAGACCGGCAAGGTCACGATCGATTACCGGCCGGTGCACACCTACACGATGACGAACGACGTCAGCTACATCGAGCCGAAAGCGCGGGTTTACTGAAGGAGAACCGCAAAGCCGGAATGGTCCGTTTTGTGCATGAAATGTCGTAGCCGAAAGGCGCTGACAACGGCCGTTCCCGCGAGGATCTTATGATCGAACCCATTCTCTTCATTCACATTCTTTTCGCCGCGATCGCCCTGCTTGGCGGGCTCGGCAGCCGCAACTTTGCGACCTCCATCGTCACCGGGCTATTCACCGGCCTCATCCACGGCGGTTTGCTCGCGCTCGTCGGCGCGCAAGCCAACAAGTTCGAGATTTCCGAATTGCCCTATCTGAACATCGCGACCGATACCGCGATGAACACCGGCTATCTGACCTTCCCGAACGCGCGCTACGTCACATATCTCGTCGTCTGCGGGCTAGCGTTGCTGCTTCTCACGGTCGCGGCATGGATCGTGCGCGCGATCCTCTGCGGCATCGTCTGCGCGATCCTGCCGAAAAACTCACCCGCCTCACAGGAAACGTAAATGGTCGAGCTCACGCTTCCGAAAAATTCCAAAATCCGCGAGGGCAAGGCCTGGCCGCACACGCCCGGCGCCAAGCGTGAGCGCGAATTCCGTATCTATCGCTGGAATCCGGACGACGGCGAGAACCCGCGCGTCGACACGTTCTATGTCGATCTCGACCATTGCGGCTCGATGGTTCTCGACGCGCTGATCTGGATCAAGTCGAACATCGATCCATCGCTGACCTTCCGCCGCTCCTGCCGCGAAGGCGTGTGCGGCTCCTGCTCGATGAATATCGACGGCGTGAACACGCTCGCCTGCACGCGCACGATGGACGAGATCAAGCACGACACCGTGCGCATCTATCCGCTGCCGCACATGCCGGTGGTGAAGGATCTCGTGCCCGACCTTACGACCTTCTATGCGCAATACGCATCGATCAAACCGTACCTGCAGACCGAAACGCCCGCGCCGCAAAAGGAATGGAAGCAGAGCCACGAGGATCGAACAAAGCTCGACGGCCTGTACGAATGTATCCTGTGCGCATGCTGCACGACGTCATGCCCGAGCTATTGGTGGAACGGCGACCGTTATCTCGGCCCCGCCGCGCTGTTGCAGGCTGCGCGCTGGATCAAGGATTCGCGCGACGAAGCGACGGGCGAGCGGCTCGATTTCCTCGAGGATCCGTTCCGGCTCTATCGCTGCCACACCATCATGAATTGCTCGAAAGCCTGCCCGAAGGGCCTGAACCCGGCCAAGGAAATCGCCGAAGTGAAGAAAATGCTGGTCGAACGGCAGATGTGAGGGTTTTAGGAAAACCCTGACAATTCATTCATTTAGGGCCGCATCTGCGGCCCTAAATTTTTGCCGAGCGTGAACCTCCGCCCCGATGGCCCCGTCCAATCCTCGAAGGCCCGATGACGGGCCCCACCGATCCAAGGAGGACGCCATGTTCCGCTTTGCCAGCCTCGCACTTGCCTCGCTCATCGCCGGCGCGCTCGTCACCGGCGCGGATGCCTATCCGATCAAGAACCCGAACAAGCCCGCGCTTCCCAATCCGCAGAAGCCGATCAACTTCAATCCGAATCTCCCCAAGAAACCCCCGATCATCGTGACACCCAATCCGAACTTCCCGAAGAAGCCGCCGATCATCGTCACGCCCAACCCGAAGTTCTATCCGAAGCCCTACTATCCGGTCGTGCAGACCGTGGTTGAGCCCGTCTATATCGCGACCAAGCCGGTCGTCGTGCGTGCCGCCGCTCCCGCGAAGTCGAGCTGCCTGACCAAGGAGACGACCGCCGAAGGTCTCGTGATCTTCCGCGATACCTGCACCAACGAAGTCGCGACCACCGCAGTGCCGGGAACGCCCGCGGCGACGGCCATGGAAGCGCAGCAGGCCGTGCTCGCGAAGGCGATGGCCGAAACGACCGGCGCTTCGACTCCGGCGGCCGAGCCGAAAAAGGAAGACGAGCCGAAGAAGTAAAGTCAGTCACAGGCGACGGACGGAAGGCCGGGGAGCGATCCCCGGCTTTCTGCGTTATCGTGCGTGAGGCATAGCGGAGCCATCCATGATCGATCACGTCGGATTTGCCGTTTCCGATTACGAGCGCGCCAAGGATTTTTATACGAAGGCGCTCGCACCGCTCGGCTATGTGCTGATCATGGAAGTGGCGGCCAAGGACAACCAAAGCGGCTTCCCGGCAGACGCATTCTACAAGGCGGCGATCGCTGCGGGCGGCAAGGACCACGGCGCGCCGGGCCTGCGTCCGCATTATCATCCGAACTATTACGCCGCGTTCGTATTGGACGCCGACGGGCACAACATCGAAGCGGTCTGTCACAGCCCCGCGTAGCGACGCTTCCGCCGCAATGCACTCGCGCAGATGAAGAAGCGTTCATTACGATGTCGCACCCTGCGCCACCAATTCGCCATCGGGCAAACATGAACCCGCCGCGCGCATTCCGCAGGTTGGAACTTGTGGCGTAGGATTGCGTTTGAGCGATTCTGCGACCGCGACGGGGACAAGGATTTCCATGACCAGAACGAGATTGCTGCTCGCCAGCACAATCATTCCTGCCTTCGCGCTCGCGCAGCCTCCGGCTGCCGCCGCAGCGCAAGGTCAATCGATCATCGTCGCGCAGGCGCAGCCTGCCGAAGATCCGAACAAGCCAAAGCAGCCGCCGGCAGCGAAGCCTGCCCCGCCGCCTCCGGCGAAGCCTGCTGCGCCTCCTCCCCCTCCGGCAGCAAAACCGGCGCCGCCCCCTCCGCCGGCTGCACGCCCCGCGCCTCCGCCGCCGCCTGCGGCTCGCCGGGAAAG